>OLSA01001043.1_pt1 | contig 23789 bp, 23 predicted proteins | sample 1672731 | NCBI WGS metagenome assembly OLSA01 (sample SAMEA3136718, study PRJEB25190) | human gut metagenome | biome: human gut; feature: human-associated habitat; material: faeces | place: Austria | collected 2013
TACCTAATCCCTTGCCAGTGGGATATTTACTAAGCAGCCTGTACGGGCGCACACATGTACTGGAGATAGCTGGCCATATTGTTCGACGCCAGAGCCTTCCACGCCTCCTCGATAATCAGCATCTTGCGGATACCTTTCAAGCGGCGCATCTTGTTGATGAAGACCTCCATCAGCACGATCGTAACCACGGGGAAGAGTTCCTTGTTGTCCTTCACGGCATCGATCTCGAAGACGATAAAACGCTTCGACAGCAGGTCGATCTCCTGCTGCGAGTTCAGCAGGAAATCATAACGCCCGCCCCGGTAGTACGGACGAAGGGTCGTCAGCAGATTGCTAATGTCGAACTCCTCGCGGCGAACCTCAATTTCCCGGCTCTCCAGATCCTCGCGGAACTCACATTTCAGGTATTCGTAGAAAGTATCGAAGCACGGTTTGATCGAATGGTCGGCCTTGATGCGGGCGATGTAGCCCGAAACGGCATTGCCGATCTCCGTAAGCTCGGTCTTCGAGACCCGCTCCTCGCTGCTCTTCCACAAGGTCAGTAGCAACGTCGCGATGCTGTCCATCTTCTCCGTCTCGAAGACATAGTCGTCCGTGTAGAAGGGGTTGAAACTGATGGGATGCTCCTCCGTGTAGGTGAAGTAGATCCCGTCCGCGCCCTTTGTCTTGCGGCGGATCAGCTCGCAGAGACCCTGGTAGCTGTTGCCCGTATCGACCAGCACGACATGCGTTCCCTGCTCCCAGTATTGCCGCACAAGGTGGTTCATGAAGAACGACTTGCCCGAACCCGACGGCCCCAGGACGAACTTGTTGCGGTTGGTGATGATGCCGCGCTTCATCGGTAGATCCGAGATGTCCAGGTGCAGCGGCTTCCCGCTGATGCGGTCGCACATCTTGATCCCGAAAGGACTGCTCGACGACTTGTAGTTCGTCTCCTCGGTGAAGAAACACAGCGCCGGCTCGATGAACGTGTAGAACGACTCCTCGGCCGGGAAGTCCCCGGCATTGCCCGGGATACCCGCCCAGTAGAGCGTCGCGGCGTCCACCGTATTGTGGCGAGGACGACACTCCATCAGGGCGAGCTGGCTGCCCACATCGTTGCGGATGCGACGCAGCTCCTCGGGATCCTCACTCCATGCCAGCACATCGAAATGTGCGCGGATCGAGGTCAGACCAAACGAGTGCGCCTCGTTCAGATACTGGTCGATCCACTGCTTGTTGATCTGGTTCGACCGCGAATACCGCGAAAGCGAGTGCATGCTCCGGGCCTGCTTCTCAAAGCGCCGAAGGTTCTCGGCACTGTCATCCAGAAACAGCCACTGGTTGTAGATGTGATCGCAGAAGAGCAGCAGCCCGACCGGTGCGGCAAACGACAGCAGACAGTCCGAACGATCCGTCGAGAGACGCTCGTAGCGCATATCCGAACCGACATGCCCCGGGAGATCCTCCGTATCGGAGAGCGTGTGCAGACAGACATGTTTGTTCCCGACACGGAAATCCTCCGAACTCATCGCCAGATCCTCCAACGTCGTCGTATCGTCGAGCGACAGGGAGAAATATTTCTCGATAAGGCCCGGAGTATCCGACGTGCCGACGATCTCCTCGTCCGTGAGGCGGGTGAGCGTTATGAAACCCGAATCGTTGATGATGCGCTCGAACTGCTCCACGGATTCAAAGAACTTCACCGCACTCTCCCGATCGACATCCTTGGGGATGATATGACCCCGGCACAGCGTCGAGAAGTTCGACTGCATCCGGGAACGCTCCTTTGTGGTCTTGGTCAGATACAGATAGCAGACGTGATTCAGGAACGGACGCTCGTTGAAATGCTGCTCGAACGACCGACTTAAAAAACTCATCTCCCCTCCGCCGGTCTGCGGACGGTAGTGCTCACGCAGAAACCAGTCCTGCTTCAGGACAACGCTGTACTGCGGCAATACCCGCACGGCCTTGCACCACGCGGCATGGATTGCCTCGTAATCCGCATGTGTTACCGTGAAAAGTTCCGGCAACTCCACACGGAACGCGATCGTCAGATCGGCGTCCTTGCTGATGATGCATCCGTTTTCGACCGCCAGGAGCGGGAACTTGCTCTCCAGGGTCGTGGCTTTCATTACATTGCGCATGGCCGGTTGTTTTGAGGTTTGACGAACAGGTGATTGACACTTTTCCGATGGATCAGGTAGCGGGGATGACGGCGTGCAGCCGCCAGTTTCATCAGCCCGTATTCTCCGTAACGGGCGTTCAGGTGAAAGGTCCCCCAAACCAGGAGCGATGCCGACACAACTCCGAAGAGGATGCACACCCACTGCTCAATCCCGATCATGTAGAGAATGACGAAGAGGATGAACACCGCCAACAGACCTCCGGCAAAGATGAACAGATACTGTGCCTTCAGTCCCTTGAACTCCACGCTGCACCCGATCCCCTTATTGATTGTGTATTGCATGGCTCGCAGGTGTTAGTAGAGGAAGAACGACCGCAGAATCGTCGCCGCAACGATCAGGAAGATACAGGCCCCGAACCACGAGGCGGCGACCTTCGAGACATCCGGATCCCCCGACGTGAACTTGTTGTAGACCTTGATACCTCCGATCAGGCCGACAACAGCTCCGATCGCATAGATCAGCTTCGTGCCAGGGTCGAAGTACGACGTGACCATGTTGGTCGCATCGTTAATGCCCGCCAACCCGTTGCCGCCCTGGGCAAGAGCTGACGCTGCGGTGAGGTAGATGATCACCACAGACAAAATATATTTTCGTTTCGTCATAAACGCTTCTTGTTGTTATGGTGCAGGGGGTGGATAGGCCCCTGCACCGGATTCGACTTGGATTTTTTCAGTGGCTTGAGTGATAGCTGCGGCTATCCGTAATCTCTCTCTTTCATGGCTTGTGCGTTTGGTTAAACATAATTCTGGACATCAAAATCCTCGGGAGCAGAAACCTGCGAAGGTGGGCTTTCCGCAGCTCGTTCGGCAATGCGACGGTAATATGCCTTCAGATAAGAATCCATCAGATCGTAGACCTTGTCTGCTCCTTCGGGACTGGCTGAAACGATGGCCTCAAACATGTCCGTCTGTTCCAGCTCTACAAGCGTGCGTCCGACACGCTGCTTCTTCTCGTCCCCGGGGGTTGCTTCGTGCGCTACGGTGCGGTAGGCTTCGCCGATCTGTTCGAATTGAACACCCTTGGCCAACGATCGGCCTGCGGGAGGCCGCGATTCGTTCTCTTCTTCCTCCTCGCGATCCATTTCCTGATCCATGTCGGCCTCATAGTCCGAGGCAGCACTTTCGTCAAATGGTACGCCCTCCGGATCGGGTTCATTGCTCTCATCCGCAGGGGGAGTCCCGAAGACTACGTCCAACTTCTCCGGCGGGATCTGCCGGGGGTGTTCCACACTTCTTTCGGGAGCAAATATATCGGCTTTTTCCTCTCCTTTTTCAGTTTCTGATCCTGTGGCAGTGGTTGGCGTCGGTTGGCGTCGCGAAGGTAGGACATAGAGGCTTTTTCCGACGATCGAACTCCGCGACAAAGGCGGGGAATCCTCGACGCGAGACTCTTCAACAGCGGAGGTAATACGCTTCCAGTACAGAACCGCCCAGAACCCGTAGCACAAAACCAGCAGGATCAGAACAACGAGAATTGCGGCTTTCATAACTCCGGTTATTTCTGCACTGAATCCTCTTCATACTGATGGCAGAATCGCTCGATATGCTCCCGATTCTCCTCCAGGTGTTCTTGAAGAACCCGATCCAGATAGTCCGCAAGCGACAGATGACGGGAACCCACGACATCGACGATTGCAAGAAGCTGCTCGTAATACTGCGGCCGGACTTTAATCCGGCAATCCGACGCGAATCGCGTGCGCGGAGCATAAATAAAGCGTGTCTCATACGCTTCCTGATGACGCGCCCATGCGGAAGGCTCCGAATGCGCGGAACAATCCATTGCCGACTCCTGAGACGTGGTTTGCTTCATCCTTTTGCGATAGGTCCAGGCCCGATGAATAAAAAAGAGAGCAAGACATGCGACACCGGCCATAACGAGAATGGCCATAAACATTTTGTCTGTCATAAGAATTTGAGTTTTAGGGGTTATAAAAAATCTTTCAGTGAATGCTGCTGGAACATCTCGGCAATATCATCCCGGTGCTGCTGGAAATGATCCGCCATAACATTGTCGATATATCCGCCGACACTTATTTCGATCCCCTTCAATGCCAGAAGGTGTACCAATTTCAAGATGGCTTGATGCGTCGGCTGACTGATATACACGGATTGTCGCGCACGAAATTCCTTGACCTTCAAAAAGGTATCCTCGTAACCGCCGCGACGGCGCCGAGACTTGACCTTGACTGTTGAACTCTCATCCTCCGAAACCGAGGCTTCGGATTGTGCCGGTCCTGAAACTTCCGAAGCAACGCTCCGAGGATCCGCAGAGGAGATCGGGGGCGCAGACTCCGAACGCACGGCAGATGCAGGATCCGCAATGAGATTGTCATCCTTGAACGATTGGATAATCATCGACTCATCCAATGCGCCGGCTTTAACTCTTTTCGCCATCCCGATCCAGTTTTATGAGAGTAAGAATCTCTTGCGTCAGAGGCTCGATATTGCTGCCGCGGAGTTGACTCCGATCTGCGGGGAACAAGGTCGAGCGGAAGATGGATCGGTATGAGCCCGGAAGCTCCTTGCGGAAGCGTAGACTGTTGGGGATGAAAGTCTTGAGAACCATCAATCCCAATGTCTCGATTACCTGCTCATAGACTTCGTACAACTCCGTCTTTTCGCGTCCGTCCACCATGTTCCAGACCAGGTAGGTATCCTTAATGTTGGTAACGCCCGTTTTGCGAATCACGTCGTTTACAACCGTCATATACCGCAAGGTGCTTTCCAGAACCACCCGGTCCGCACTGATTGGCGCGAAGATGTAGTCCATGTTCGACAGCGCCCGGATGACCGACGGATTATTGACCGTCCCGGGCAAATCGAAAAACACAATGTCGAAATCGGCCTGCGACGTAATTCGCTCCGCATCGTCGATCGATTTCTCCGTGCTGCTCTCGATGACCGGATAAGCCTTCTTGTTGAGACGGGTAAACTGCTCATAGGCAAGATTCCGGTAGTATTCATCTTCTTTGGCCATCTTCAAATCGCGACCTCGCATCTCAACAATAGAATGCTGCGGATAATCACAGTCGATAACAGCCACATCGTAGCCTTTTACATAGTGCAGATACGACGCAACAAGAACGGTAAGCGTCGTTTTCCCGGCTCCTCCTTTCTGCGTGGAGAAGGCCAGATAAATGGGGTCTTTTGCCATACTCTTTTCAGATTTAAGCGTTGATGTATAAATCATTGATTCATAGAGCTTCATATTTATTGAAGCAATACATGGATTCAGCCTATCCGCAGCGAACGGCAGATAGATTGAACCATAGTCATGTTTCATCTCTGATCCGGTGTTGTGAATCCATATTGAAAGCAGTGTATCAGTAAAACAACAAAACAGTGTGTCCGCAAAACAGCAAAAAAGCATGTCTGTAAAACAGCAAAACAGTACGACAGCAAAACAGTGTACCAGCAAATCTTCACATCCATGTTGATCGAATTCCATGTTGGAAAAGTGAATGGCTGACACGTTGAATCGAATCAATACTGGGTTGTTTCCGGAAACAAAGAAAGGTGTATTTCACCCGTTCTGTTCGGGGCCTTATGCCTGTGGCAGTGGTTGGCGTCGCTGTGGCAGTGGTTGGCGTCGGTAACTGATATACAACCGATTATTCTTCGCGGTAACTTTGTCCCGGGAAGCAATGACGGGACCCGATGTTCGCCTCTTTATGCTGGCCGGCGAACAAGTGGAAACGGGGCGGAATGTTCGACCCGTTTTTGAGTCCCCGAAACAGTACCTGTTCGGGACTCAGCAAGCTGTGTTTTCCGTTACGCGAAATATTTTCGGTAACGCAAAACAGCTTGCCCGCAAGGGGGAGGAAAGCTCCTCCGAAGTCGTCGCTTTTTACCGGGCACCCCGTGTGCCGAGACCAGATTTTTAACCGCCGAAGGGTTTTCGACACCCTTCGTGCTAAATTCGATGTCATGGAACAGAAAAAATCACCCCAAAAACGGGGAAAAGGAGGCAGACCACCCAAAACAGACCCGGCAAAAAACTGCCTCATGGTCCGGTTTACGGATGAAGAATACGCCCGTTTTTTGACCATGTTCGAGCAATCCGGGGTCTTGTCAAAAGCACAATTTATCAAAGCAAGGGTCTTCGACGCGACTTTTCGCGTCATCCAAAAAGACCACGGAACAATGGAAGTTGCGGCACGACTGACTACCTTCCTCGCGCAATTTCGAAAGATCGGAGTCAATTACAACCAGGTCGTAAAGGAACTCAACACCCATTTTTCACAGAAAAAAGCCCTCGCTTTGCTTTACAAACTCGAAAACGAAACACGCGATCTGATCGCCGTAAGTGAAAAGATCCTTGCGCTGACCGAAGAATTCAGACAACGATGGTAGCCAACATAACCACTGGAAAAAGCATACTCGGAGCCTTGATCTACAACCAGCAGAAGGTCGATAAAGGTAAGGCTTCCGTGCTGGCAACAAGTCTTATCCGGGAAAGATCCGACGGAAAATTCGACGCTGTGCAGACGGCCGAAGAGATACTCGCCTGGATGCCATCCTGCATCCGAACGGAAAAACCGGTCGTTCATATCTCCCTGAATCCCGACCCCAAAGATGTGATTGACGACGACCAACTCGCAGAAATTGCACACGAATATCTGGAAGGTATGGGCTGGGGCGAGCAACCCTACATCGTCTATAAACACACAGACATCGAACGGACACACATACACATCGTTACGATTCAGGTTAATGCTAACGGGCGCAAGATCAATGACAGCCATCGCAACAGACGAAGCGTTGCCGTGACCGAGGAGTTGGAGAAGAAATACCACCTTCATCCGGCGAAAGAACGAAAACAAGAGACTTTGTGGCAACTCAAACCCGTAGATTACCTCAGAGGCGACCTGAAAAATCAGATCGCCGCCGTGGTTAAACCGGCACTCGCCATGTATCGGTTTCAGACCATGGGTGAATTGAGAGCGCTACTCGCCCTGTATCGTATTGGTGTAGAAGAGCTGCAAGGGACCCGTGCAGGAAGGCCATACCACGGTTTGGTATATACCGTGCTGGATGAGAATGGGGAAAAAGCACCCGTGATGCCGCTGAAAGCATCCAGTCTGGGAGATGATGCCTCCTTGAAGAAGGTCGAGACAATTCTGACAAGTTCCTCAGAAAAGATCAAGTCCGCCAAACTTCATAAAATGACATTACATCATGTAGAGGAGGCGCTGATCGAAGCGTCATCCGAAGAAGAGTTGCGCAAACGTCTGAAAACGCATCACATCGATTTATTCCTGCGCCGAAATGCCCAAAACAGAATCACCGGTGTCACATTCATCGATCACGAGAATCGCTGTGTGTTCAATGGTTCCCGACTCGGAAAGGATTACTCGGCAAACGCCTTCAACGAACGGTTCAACGCCGCAAAAGAGGCACGAGAAACCAACCGCCAGGTCAAGAAAGATGCGAATATCAAACTCAAAAAACGATAAGTTGAGACATCGTCATAATTTGATTGTGAGCTGCTCCTTCCAGTCGGTCGCATAGTGGGATGAAAGAGGCTCGGCACCAATGAATCCATCCGAATTTCGAAACAACAATTCGCTTCATCAATCCGTTCTTTCACAAAAAAATTGCTAACTTTGCAATATGGAGATTCGGAATCAATTAGTAGATCGTTTGATGAAGGCCGGCGCGTTTTGGTCCTATGACCGGGCGTCTGTCCGCCACTCAATTACGGATCGCCAACTGATCGAAGAGACTCTCATCCGACTGGATATCGACGACATCAATCTGCTTTTCGAACTGTTTCCCATGCGGAAAATCAAGAAGGTATGGTTGGAAACGATGGTCATACAAGGCGATTATTACTACTCTTTGAATCGGTTCTTTGCCTGGTATTATTTCAGCATCCGGTACCCTGACCGTTATCTGAAATCGATGCAAACCCGTCATTTGTCCAAATTCACGGCATGAAAGGAATTGCAAAACATACGCAACAAATCATCGAACCTGTTTCCCGGCTCGATTGTCTGAAAGGCTGGACTCTGGTCGGAGGTACGGCCCTTGCCATTCAGCTTGGGCACCGCTTGAGTGAAGATCTGGATTTCATGCGTTGGCAGACACACAAGGGTGAGCGTATGGATGTGGACTGGCCGCAAATACGCAAAGAACTGGAAACCGTTGCGGAGATTCAATCCATGGACATTCTCGATCACAACCATGTCGAATTCATCGTCGCGGGGGTGAAATTCTCCTTTTATGCCCGGGAAAGCAAATCTCCGGTCAATCACACAGTCCCGTTTCTGAACCATATTGTTCTGGCGGATATGGAAGCCATCGCCGCAATGAAAATGGAGGTAATGCTTCGCCGCAGCAAGTTCCGGGACTATTATGATTTATATTGTATTTTCCAGCAGCAGCCGGATGTGATGAAATTTGTCAGGGCTGCCGGAGAATATTCAAACCATACGCTTAAAAGTAAGCATATTCTTGCCATGCTGACCGATCACCACCGCTTCGGGGAAGATCAGAATTTTGCACAACTGGAACCTCTATATTCTATCAGCGCTCAGGAGATAGAAACCTACATCAAAAATTTGCTGTTACCAAAGGTGTAGGACAAAGCAAACCTTCATAAACAAGGCCTCGAAAACAAATTCGAGGCCTTGCTCGTATCAACCAGACTGTTTTATTTTACCTTTGAGGCAAACTCCGGAGATGGCTTAAAAACCGGAACCATGTGAGCAGGAATAACAATCGTCGTATTTTTAGATATATTACGTGCTACCTTCTCGGCTCTCTGTTTGAGTAAGAAGGTACCGAATCCTCGCAGATAAATGTTCTCTCCGTGAATCAAGGATGAACGAACCTGCTCCATAAAATTCTCTACAACAGCGGAGACAATCTCCTTCTCAAAGCCAGTCTTCTCTGCAATCTGCTTTACAATATCAGACTTAGTCATAATTGTATGTTATTTTGTTTCTTCATTCTTGATTAAAAAATCAGAAAAGAGTTGCTTCAACTCAGAAGCATCCAGCTTGTTGCTACTGATTACTACCCTACCATCAATAACATTAACTGTCAATCGCCCTCCAGTTACAGCGTGTTTATCTTCTCCGACATAAAAAGCCGAAGGATCTGCAAGAACAGCGTGTTGCAGAATCTTTTCAGGGTGAGAATCTTCAATTACAAGTGTTGCCATACCAAGGCGTAAAAATAGTGAAAAAAATTGATCCTCCAACCAATCAGCAACGCCAACCACTGCCACACCGACGCCAACGACTGCCACGACCCGGAACCACGGAACATATTGCCCTGACCTACCGTAAATTCGTTCCCGAACCAAAACTCGGAAACTATGCAACAGGAAGACGATTTACGGGCCCTGGCCAAAGTCATGGATTTCATGCGGGCTATCAGCATTCTATTCGTACTGATCCACATCTACTGGTTTTGCTACGCATTGATTCAATCATGGGGAATCGACATTGGCGTAGTTGACCGGATCCTCCTGAACTTCAATCGGACATCGGGTTTATTCAAATCCCTGCTTTACACCAAGATCTTCGCCGTGCTGTTCCTGGCACTATCGTGCATCGGAACCAAAGGTATCAAAGACAGTTTCGTAACGTGGAAGAAAATCGGCATCCTGCTCGGCTGCGGGTTCATACTCTTCTTTCTGAACTGGTGGCTGCTCAATTTCAAGTCGCCGGCTGCTGGAATCCTGTATATTCTGACCTTATCGTTGGGATATATATCATTGCTTATGAGCGGCGTATGGATCTCGCGCCTGATGAAAAACCATCTCATGGATGATGTCTTCAACAATGAAAACGAATCCTTCATGCAGGAGACCCGTCTGTTGAGCAACGATTACTCGGTAAATCTGCCTACACGGTTCTATTACAAGAAGAAATGGAATCCGGGGTGGATCAATGTCGTAAACCCGTTTCGGGCAACGATCGTCCTGGGAACTCCCGGTTCGGGAAAATCCTATGCCGTAGTCAATCAATTCATCAAACAGCAGATCGAAAAGGGATACTCGATGTACATCTACGATTTCAAGTTCCCGGACCTTTCGGAAATCGCCTACAACCACCTGCTAAACCATCAAAAGGGCTATAAAGTCCTGCCGACCTTCTACGTCATCAATTTCGACGATCCCCGACGATCGCATCGCTGTAATCCCATCGCTCCGAAGTTCATGACCGACATCTCCGATGCCTATGAGTCGGCCTACACGATCATGTTGAATCTGAACAAGACGTGGGTACAGAAACAGGGCGACTTCTTCGTCGAATCACCAATCATACTCTTTGCAGCCATAATCTGGTTTCTGCGCACCTACGACAAGGGACAATATTGTACGTTTCCTCATGCCATCGAGTTCCTGAACAAACGCTATGAGGACATCTTCCCGATTCTTACGAGTTATCCGGATCTGGAAAATTACCTCTCACCATTCATGGACGCATGGCTCGGAGGGGCCCAGGATCAGCTCCAGGGACAGATCGCTTCGGCCAAGATTCCGCTCTCGCGCATGATCTCCCCGCAACTCTACTGGGTCATGTCGGGCGATGAGTTCTCGCTCGACATCAACAATCCCGAGGAGCCGAAGATTCTCGTCGTCGGCAACAACCCCGACCGACAGAATATCTATGGAGCGGCTCTCGGGTTGTACAACTCACGCATCGTCAAGCTCATCAACAAGAAGGGACAGCTCAAATCGAGTATCATCATCGACGAGTTGCCGACCATCTACTTCAAAGGGTTGGACAACCTGATCGCCACAGCCCGCTCGAACAAGGTCGCCGTACTGCTGGGTTTTCAGGATTTCTCGCAGCTCAAACGCGACTACGGAGACAAGGAGGCTGCCGTTGTCATGAATACCGTGGGCAACATTTTCTCGGGACAGGTTGTCGGCGAAACGGCAAAGACCCTCTCGGAACGTTTCGGAAAGGTGCTTCAGAAACGCGAAAGCATGACGATCAACCGGAATGAAAAATCGACCTCGATCTCGACCCAGTTGGAAAGCCTCATCCCGCAATCGAAAATTTCAACGCTCACACAGGGCATATTTGTAGGGGCCGTTGCGGACAATTTCGACGAACGGATCGAACAAAAGATCTTTCACTGCGAGATTGTCGTGGACAGCGCCAAGGTAAAGGCTGAGACGGCACGTTATGAGAAAATCCCCATCATCACCAACTTCACGGATGAAGAGGGCAAAGACCACATGAAAGAGGTCGTGCAGGAAAACTACGAACGTATTAAGTCAGAAACAAGTCAGATTGTAGCCAAGGAGCTGGAACGAATCAAGAACGATCCGGTGCTGTGTAAGCTACTACCGAATAATAATCAATAAGATAGCTGCCGCAAAATTACGGCAGCTATCTTATTGATTATTCTTTCTTCAATAGCAAGTTAATTTGTTCATAAAAGAAATTTGCGAGTTTATTTATGAAATTAATTTTTGATGGAATAATCCCAGCATGGCTGCATAATCCCCACAAAACAGGCACAAAAAATAACACACTAAAGGTTATTTTCCATACGCATTTCAAAGTGCTAATATCAATATAATTTTTTGCTAAAAATATAACACATAGTCCCAACCAAACAAGCCAATAACAAGCATATGCAAATATGTTCGCAATACGTTTAATATTATTATCATACCTATTCAGCGTCTCTTTCAGATCTTTATTTTCTCTATTCCGAGTCAATTCCATTTCTTGCAGGATCTCTTCTGTCGTTGTATCCGTATAGAGAGATTCATCATTAAATGTCTTACTTTCAAGAAGTTTTATTGTTAATTTAGAAGTATTAGCCAATAATACTTGTTCTTCCGTAATCAGGTTTTGTTCATGCATTTTAACTACATCTGCATAAAATCTCTGTAAAATTTTATCATCTAACGTTATATTTCGTGAACACTCACTCATTAACAATCGTTCATTTAATGCGGTATTTTTAGATGGGAAATTCATCCATAAAATCGTTGAAAGAAATATATCTGTCATACACACTGGTATAGCATGTACAATATTACTCAGTTTCGGATATCTTGATGCATATGCTATAGCCACATTTGTTGTGAGTAATATTGCTTTACAATTTTTCAAACTAGTTGCGGAAATATTACCTCGCATGCGAAAGATATAAGATATTGTATCGACATCTGTATTGATTAGTTCCTTTTGATACTCTTGTAGATCGGTCAGTCCTTTATTATTATATATGTTAGATATAAGCTCTGTAAGTTTTTCAATATCAATTTCTTGATAATTGGCGACAATATTTGGCGCATCCTTTCTGGTTATTTGCCATTGAGTAAGCGTATCATCCAATTGATGCAAATACATTAATAGTTTATCTGCTGATATATTGCGACGTACTGCATAACGCAACAAACGAGAACTATGCTCTAAGTCATAATTTTTAGTTCTTAATAGATAAATAGCTGAACTTAATGTATTATGAACCTCATTATAATTTTGTTCAAAGATGATAAATTGTGCTCCTAAATCTTTCAGTCTCGATATCAACTCTCGTGTAAGGTCGATATTGGCTTTGTCATTCAAACCTAATATGCTGTAAATAATGGGAGAGTCAATAGCTATTACTACATTTTTAAGTTTACCTTGATATGCCGAAAAATCTTTCATTGAAAGTAGCGATGAAAGAATATGCCCTTTAGCAAGATTAACCATTCTTTCTAATGCTCCCCGATCTTGTTCTTGACTTTGAAGTAAGAATTTAGAAATAATAAATTTTAATTTCGTTTTGCTTGTCTTCCCTTGTTTTTGCTTTTCAAGTATATCCAATAGTTTCTTTTCTTGTAAGAGTAAGTCACCATCGTGGGATTGCAAGAAATCAAGAATAGCCTGTTCGACTTCATCTTTTGTAAAATGAAGCGAATATTTATCGTTTGCATACTCAATAATAGCGGCAATTAAGTACGAAAAATCGGTATCTGCATATTCTATCGTTTTCGCATTTTCAACATACTCTACTATTTTGTCTTGAATGACCCAGTACTTATGGTTCTCATTTCTAAGGTAACCTTTTTTGATCATTCTACGAATAATACTTTCAAATGCACCTTTTGTTAGGTTATTAAGTCCATATTCTTCTATAAACCAATGTTCAATATCATTACGTGTTACTTCTTGTAGATTGTTTTTCAAAATACAAGAGCAAACTAATGGTATATATGTATCTATAATATCTTGGTTCTTACTCCAAATATAATTAAGAACGGAATAAGCTATTAACGGCTTTTGAATCATATTACAATCTATTTGTGCAAATAAATAAATTATAGAAACTTCAAATAATTCTCCCTGTTCACCACATGAAACTCTGCATGGGGATATGCTTCTTGAAACACCTTCGGGGCATTAGGCATCTTGTCCCCCCATTTGAACTCCAAAGCCGTAAGACTCTCCGCACTCTCTTCAATCAGATCTATTTCCTGCTTGTCATAGGTTCGCCAAAAGTAGAACTCCTTGTGCAGCCCTTCGTTAAAATTTGCCTTGCGCCGTTCTCCGATGATGTAGTTCTCCCACAGCGCACCGACATCCTGCCGAATGGCCAACGGAGAAAATGCCCCGATAATCGCATTGCGGATTCCATTGTCGCAGAAATACCATTTCCCGGCTTTCGTAACCTCCTTACGGAGATTCCGCGAGTATGCTCCCAACCGATAGACAACAAAGACTTTCTCCAACAAGTCGAGGTATTTTTCTACGGTCGTCTTACTCATACCGAGCTGTTTGCCCAACTCCTCGTAGGAGACCTCGCTTCCCAACTGAAAGGCGATAAGCCGCAATAGATCGCGCATCTTGCTCGAATTTTTCAAGCCATCAATCGCCAAAATATCTTTAAGCAGATATGCTCCGACTATATCGCGCAGATAATCGGTCTTACGTTCGTAGTTGTCCATCAGCACCACCTCCGGATAAGAGCCGTAGATCAAGCGCGATTCGAGGTTCTGACGAGTTTCCAGTGCCGTTTCCGTTTGCGCAATTTCCCGTTGAGAGAAGGGCGTCAGCAGGAATTGCGTACTGCGGCCGACCAACGGCTCTCCCGTCTTGTTCAGCAGATCGAATGAAGACGAACCGCTGGCCAATACGCTTATACCCGGTATTTCATCGACAATCAGTTTCAGGATACTGCCGATCTGAGGGATATTCTGCGCCTCGTCGATAGCCAACAGATCGATACCCTCCAACAAATGCCGATAATTGGCGACCGAGCGATTTTCCAACAAAGCTAACGTATCGTAATCCTCGCCGTTAAGCATCATAGTTCGACCCGGGTAACTGTCCACGATCTTGCGCATCATCACCGTTTTACCCACACGGCGTGCACCGAAAATCAATACAGCCTTATTGGGTGCGATTCGTGCCGTAATTTTTTCTTGGAGTATTCTGTTTATCATTTCCATATCTCTATCAAACCTTTTTGCAAATATACTCATTATTTTTCGCAAATGGCGATTTTTGTATAAAAATCACACTTTATAATGGCGATTTTTACAGCGAAAACATTTGTAGCCACTGTCTACACTTTTGAAGACCAAAAACGGAACCTAAAAGACGTCCGGGCTTTGGTCCGGACGTCTTTTCTCTCAATACGGTTTAACTCCTGGCTTCAGACCACTTGTCGATTCGGACATCCAGTTCGTCGAAAAAGTCATCAACGCCAACGGCGCCATCAGCAAAGGCCTTATCCCATGCGCTCTGTTCCTGTTGCGGAGAAATCTTTACTCCGGGAAGGGCGCGAAGCTGTTCCAGAATCCGTTCAATATCCGGAGTAATATGCGCTATATCTACAATGAAACGAGCCATGACAATTGTTCTTGAGAATCCACAATACAAAGATAGCAATTATGGAAAAGTACAGGTCAGATCAGCGCACTTTATTCTGACATATACACTTCAATTTTCCGCTTAACCGACGCCAACCACTGCCACACCGACGCCAACCACTGCCATTGTTCGCCAAAGCGGGACCGATCGGTCCTCTATCACCTAATTTCGTCCTCGACACCGATGTTGGTGAACTTATAACAAATGTATTATGGACGAAAAAATTAAGAATGACGAGAAAAATGTAATGCTCGTCCGAGACGCCGGCAAAAACGGAAAAATCGAGGCGGTCTCACAGATCGATGAAGACGGCAACATCCAAACCGTCGCTGCCGCATCATCGAACCTTGCGAACCTGTTCAACGTCTACACGAACGATTCGGCAATCGAGGCATTTCTGAAAAAATTCATCGAAGAGATGCAGGCTCCGGTCAAGACGGGAATCTCCGACATCTTCATCATGCCGGTCGCCGTACTGGATAAGCTCTTCAAGGTCGATCTGGCTCCCCAACTGATGGAACACTACCGGGTCGATCCTGCGGCGGAACTCTCCCGCATCGAACAGCTCCGCGACGAAGGACAACGGTTTCAACCTATGGACATTTCGAAAATCGACCGGGCCGACATGGAGCGCAAGGGAATTCGCATGGAGGACCTGGAGCCGCATCTGAAAGCCATGTCCTACGGGCACAAATCGCACGGTCTGATCGAGATGTACCCTGAGATGGAGCCGGGAGGGATGCGTGTAACAACCAAAGGACGAGTCTCCCTGGAAGAGCAGCCCGATGGCTCGCTGAAGGTCATTCCGCACTACTATCGGGAAAAATGCGATCTGGACGCTCCGTTCCACGGAGTCCTGCTCGACGAGGAGACCAAACGTAACATCACTGAGACACGCCATGCCGGAAAGGTTCTTGAGCTGGAGCTGGAAGAGGGCAAACTGACGCCCTGCTTCGTCTCCCGCGACAAGTGGACCAACGAACTGGTCGCCATGCCCGTCTCGGAGATCGAACGCTTCAGCCGCTTGAAGAATGTCGAGCTGTCCGAGGGAAAGCAGATAGACCTTTTTTCGGGCGGCAAGGTTCTGCTCGAAGGCTATACGACACGCTCGGGATACAAGCGCGATGCCTACATTCAGATTGATGCCTCGGAGCGCAACATCGAATTCGACCACAGTGGGCTCGATCGCAAACGCTACCAGGAGCAGAACCGCGAAATCTACCAACAGAAGCGAATCGAAGAGGGGAATGCACTGCCGACCCAGCAGCGAAGCATGTTCATTCCCCAGCGGCTCTTCGGTGTCGAAGTGCCCAAAGAGGCTTACATCCAATGGCAGGAGGCACTGAACTTTCCCGAAAAACAGAAGGACGTAAAAGCCGTCTACATGCGGGGATTGCAGTTCCCGGGCAGTGCGGAACAGGTGGATCGCTGGGTCAAACCCAACTTCGAAGAGCAACGGATCCGCACCTATCGCTGGAATCCGGACTACGCTCGCCGACAGGCCACCACGACGCAACAGCAAGCGCCCCGGCAACCGGCACAGACCCAGCCTGACAAGCCGCGGGAGAGCCAGGCACAACCCCGGCAGGAGGTTCGGCAAAGGCAGGCTCCGCAGCAGCGTAAAAGTCGTTCCAAAGGTGTAGGAGGATTGTAGTATGCTGCTGTTCCTGTTAATTCTGCTTGCGATCGTATGCTCGCTGTCGCTGCTCATTGTCATCGTCCTGTTTCGACTCTGGAGAAACCCCGTCCCGGAAGATATGACCCGGGACGGAGACGAAGACGAGGAGTCCTACTATGACGAAAACGGCGACCATATCTACTATGACCGCAAGTTGATCGCCTACAAAAAGCGCCGCGAAGCGCAGGGCGCACAAAACAAAAAATAAACCACTGAAAAATCCAAAGCCAAACACATGAAAGTCATCATAGCTGAAAAGCCCTCCGTAGCAAGGCAGATCGCCTCGATCGTGGGGGCTACCATCCGCAAAGAGGGATACCTCGAAGGTAACGGATATACCGTCACCTGGGCCTTCGGCCATCTTGTAGGGCTCGCCATGCCTGAGTCCTACGGTTACAAGGGCTTCCACAAGGAGAACCTCCCGATTCTTCCCGAGATATTCCGGCTGGAACCCCGAAGCACAAAGTCGGGAAAAGAGTATAAACCCGACCCCAAAGTGATGAAGCAGTTAAAGATCATCAAAGAGCTCTTCGAACAGGCCGAGAGGATCATCGTCGCAACGGATGCCGGGCGTGAGGGAGAGTTGATCTTCCGCTACATCTATCAATACCTCGACTGTAACAAGCCCTTCGACCGTTTGTGGATCAACAGTCTGACCGATCAGGCTATCCGCGAAGGGTTGCGCAACATCCGCCCCGGAAAGGAGTACGACAACCTCTACTTGTCGGCGCGTGCCCGCAGCGAGGCAGACTGGATTGTCGGGATCAATGCTTCACAAGCGTTGGCCATCGCCGCAGGACGCGGCGTATGGTCGCTGGGGCGTGTCCAGACTCCGACGCTGGCCCTTGTGTGCCAACGGTACCTGGAGAACCGCAATTTCACCGCTCAGACCTTCTATCGGCTCAAACTCCACACGGCGAAGGACGCTACGGCATTCAGCGCACTGTCCATCGACAAATACGCTTCGCAGGATGAAGCCACCAAACACCGGCAGGCTGTTCTTGAATCGACAGAGGTTCGGGTCATCAAGGTCGAAAGCCGGGAGACAACGGAGAACGTACCTTTGCTGTACGACCTTACCTCTCTACAGAGGGATGCCAACCGACGCCACGGCTTCCCGGCCGAAAAGACACTGAACATTGCCCAGGATCTCTACGAAGCAAAGCTGATTACCTATCCGCGAACCGGAAGCCGGTACATTCCGGAAGATCTCTTCGCTCAGGTCCCCGCGCTGCTGAACTCGCTGCAACTCCATCCCGAGTTCGGACGCTACGCCCTGGAACTCGCCGAGAATCCGCTGAACCGACATTCGGTAAACAACGCCAAAGTAACCGACCATCACGCGCTGCTTATCACCGGGAATGTTCCGTCGAAGCTCTCGGCCGAGCAGTCCAAAATCTACGACATGATTGCCGGGCGGATGCTTGAAGCCTTCTCCGAGGAGTGCGTCAAGGAACTCACATCGGTAAGAATCGAATGTGCCGGGCATCTCTTCGAAGTTCGGGCGACGACGATCCAACAGGCTGGGTGGCGCAGGATCTGGCACGAAACGGAGGAGACCTCCGACGAAGAGGCCGCAGCTCTTCCGACGCTGCATGAAAACGAAGTGCTGCTCATGCGGGGCTGCGACCTGCTGGAAAAGGAGACTCGCCCGCGTCCCCTGCATACGGAGAACTCGCTGTTGGCGGCAATGGAGACCGCCGGGAAGGAACTCGACAACGAAGCCGAACGCGAAGCCATGAAGGACTCCGGACTCGGAACCCCGGCAACGAGAGCGGCCATCATCGAGACCCTCATCTCCCGCGAATACATCCGTCGGGAGAAACGATCGCTGGTACCCACCGAGAAAGGACTCTCCGTATACAACATCGTTGCCGACAAACGCATCGCCGACGTAGCCCTGACCGGAGGCTGGGAACTCGCCCTGGCAAAGATCGCTACCAGCGAGATGAATGCTTTCACATTCAGACATGGAATCGAGGTCTTTGCGGCACAGATCACTAGCGAGCTGCTCAAAGTGCAGATCCCGGCCTCGGCACCGGCTTCGTGCCCGAAATGCGGAGCTCCGATGGCATTCTACCCGAAAGTGGCCAGGTGTCTCAACGTCGAATGTCAGTTGGTGATCTTCCGCACAATGGCTGGGAAGGACCTTTCGGACGAGCAACTTAAAACGTTGATCGAGAAAGGCCGTACCGGTGTCATCAAGGGATTCCGCAAAAAAGACGGAGACTTGTTCGAGGCTTCCGTGGCCCTGAATGCCGATTTCAAAACGGAGTTTGCTTTCGACGATCCCAAACAGGCCCGAAAACCCGGATATAAACCTCGGAAATAATTCGTATATTTGCCGCTGAATAGACTTGTCATAAACACGTTGTGTTCGGCAAGGATTTATTCAGTGGCTGGCGCTTCGAGGGGACTCGGAGCGCCTTTTTAACCTCATCTCCCAACCACTGAATCATCCAGAACATGTCGAACGGTCAAAACAACGCCCTCGTCGACGGCTTATCCTATTACGGACTCTCGCTCCTGTCCTTTCTGCTGGACAGCCATCCCGACCTTGCCGCGGACAGCATTTTAATTCGCTCCCGGGCAGATCGTGCGGCCGAGGCATACAGCCAGGCGATCCGCAATGGAGCATCCCGCGCTGATGCCGACGCACAGGCTGCGCGGATCCTTTATCAGGGGCTTCACTTCTCGTTATACAACACCATCGTAAATATCCTTTGGGACGAGTTCCAGGACCTTGTGCCCGAAGAAGAAGCCCGCACTATCGCACGGGACATCCTCCCTCATGCCGCATTCCTCAAACAGGAATACGACCTAAACGATGATTTCGACACATCGCCGGAGTATCAACGCTTCTATACCGAGTTGGTTGGGACGATACAAAATCTGCTCGACTATGGCGTACAATAAAACCGAACATCTGCGACGCAACATCGACGCAATACGCACAGCGTTTCTCCTCGAAAAGGAGGGGCGGCCTGCAACGGCGGCAGAGCAGGAGATTCTTCGATCATACAGCGGATTCGGTGCCATCAAGGAGGTGCTGGAAGAGTTGCCTCTGAAGCGCAACACCCATCTGACACCCCTGATTGAAGAGTTGCACGCCGTACTGAAAGAGAACTCGGCTAACGACGCTGCCTACAAGCGTTATTTCGACAGCATCAAGGCGTCGGTACTTACCGCCTTTTACACACCCCCGCAAGTTACGGAGGCAATCGTCCGTATTCTACACGATCAAGGAATCCAACCGCAGAGGCTACTCGAACCCAGTGCCGGTGTCGGGGCTTTTGTCGATGAGATTCATCGTCAGAACTACCATGTGGAGGCAACATGCTTTGAGAAAGACGCCCTGACAGGACTCATTCTCAAACACCTGCACCCTGGAGATCACGTTCTGGTTCAAGGTTTCGAAACCATGGATCAGGCCTATGACGGCTATTTCGACCTGGCGATAAGCAACATTCCCTTCGGAGACGTTGCCGTCTTCGACCCTGCCTTCTCGACATCTCGCGATCCCGTGCGACGACAGGGAGCTCATGCCCTGCACAACTATTTCTTCATGAAATCTGTCGATGCTGTCCGCGAAGGCGGTGTCATTGCCTTCATCACCTCACAGGGTGTTGCCGATTCGGAGCGGAACCGTCCGGTACGCGAATGGCTCATGCAACGCTGCGACATCATCTCAGCCGTGCGGCTCCCGAACAATCTCTTCTACGAATATGCCGGAACAGAGGTCGGAAGCGACCTGCTCGTGCTCCAAAAGAAAACCGCACAGCAAGCACTCTCCGTGCGGCAAAAACACTTTATCGAGACGCGCAAACTCTCGAACGGAATCTCCGTGAACAATATCTTCCGTTCGTTGGATCGCGTCGTGCAGACTTCGGCGCTCGTAGCTACGAATCCCTACGGACAACCGGCCATGGTTTTCACGCACGCCGGAAGTGTTCAGGGCATTGCCTACGATCTGGAGCGGATGCTTGCGGACGACTGTAGCGAATACCTCGATCTGTCTCTATACCGGAAACATCAGAAGGCCGAGGAACCGGTTATCCAACATCAACATGACAGTCAGGCGCAGGTTCAACATGAAACGCCCACCGAAAGCCTTTCAGAACCAAAGGTTGAGTCTGCTCAAACCCAAGAAACATCCCTGTTTCCGGAGGCTGCCATACAATCCGTCCGAGCCACAGAGACGCCCCGCCAACGTCGAACGGGACGAAACAACGGTCCCCGCCGAGCTGGGGAGGTACTCTCCGAAGTCCTTGCCGATGTCCGACAGCGCATGGAGGCTTACCAGGCGCAGCAAATGCCCGAACCCGCTCCCTTCAACGAGGAACCGGGACCCTTCTGGCACGCAACGGACGAAGACTGGGAGGATCTGAACCGGTGGATCGACGAACGAGAGTCTGTCACGAAAGCCGCAGCGGAAGGTTATCATCTGAATCCCGAAACAGGAGAAATAATACCCATCGAAGAGGTTGTAGCCGAGGTCGTAATGGACGAGGAACCCACACCCGCTGAAACACCGGCAGAGGAATTACCGCCACTCGACATACAACAAGACTGGCAACCCTCCGAACAGGACTGGGCGGAATTCGGAGCGTGGAGCCACGAGCAGCAGCAACAGATCGAAGCGCAACGGACGCAACAGCCGGAAGAATCGCTTGCCAAAGAACCGGCGGCGATTGAAAATGCGGCGACTCCGGAGCCGGAAGTTCCGAATATCGCCGAACCGGAAATCACCGCTACACCAGCAGGGAATAAGCCCTCGCAAACGGGCTTTACAGGCTCTCTGTTCGACCATATCAACGAAGTTGCACGGCAACCCGGCGTATCCGCCGAGCGTGTTATAGCACCGAAAACGCAGGTTGAACCACTGCTGACTCTTTACGACCTGCTGGGATTCTCGGCCGAGGAGCGCAGTCAGGTGAACCGTCCCCGCCGCAGAAAGCCAAAGCCGAAGGTTACAAAACCTCCGGTCGAAGAAGAACGTGTCATCGAATGGCGTGAGGAGTTGATGATTGCCCGTCATGAACGCCTTGAAGCTGAAAAGAGACAACAAGACGAAGACAGCACTTCCGCAAAGCCCCGGCAAGAAGCGGCGGAAACATCTGCGGCAACGGCTCCCGAAGCTCCGCAGACACAGTCAGTGCCGGAGAGAAGAACGGGTTCCAAGTCCTCAGAACCGCGCAATACAGCCTCCAAGCCTGCGCGGAGCAAAGAAACAAATGCTCCGCACCGTTTTCTTGCGCCCGTCCTTGAACATTACCGCGAAGGGACACTTGTGGCTGACGAAGAGGGGCGCATTGGTAATATCAGAGGGCTTAAAGGTCCCAGAACGATGTTTCATCCGCTGGAACTGCCCGAAGAGCAGCGGATGCAGGCATCCATGTACATCGAGTTGCGGGACACGTATCACCACCTCTACAACAACGAAGCAGACCGTCACGAAGCAAATCCTGCCCTGCGTGAAATGCTCGGCAGGCTCTACGATAACTTTACGGAACGCTACGGAGAGCTGAATGCTCCCCGCAATGTCGATTTTATCAAGATGGATCCCGGGGGCGATGCGATTCTCGGGCTGGAGCGATATGTGGACGGGAAACTGCTCAAGGCCGATATTTTCGACCATCCGGTATCTTTCCGAACCGAAAAGATGGAAAAGACCAATGATGTTCACGTCGCATTGGTGGCCAGTCTGAACCGCTTCGCCGACGTGAACCTCGAATATATCGCTCAACTCACCGGAGCCAGTGAAGACAACGTTCTTGAACAACTCCGGGGCCGGATCTTCTTCGATCCCGATACGGATGGATACAAGATCGCCGAGCGGGTAATTGCCGGCAATGTCATCGAAAAGGCGGATCGCGTACAGCGCTTTCTCGACGCCAATCCCGACCACAAGGCGGCCCAGGAGACTCTGGCCGCCCTGCGGGAAGCGACGCCCAAGCCCATCGCTTTCGACGACCTGGACTTCAACTTCGGAGAACGATGGATCCCTGTCGGTATCTTCGAAAGCTATGCCTCATGGCTCTTCGAGACCGACGTAAAGATCTCCTATCTGCCCGATCTGGACGAGTACAACCTCTCGGCACGGGATCCTTACAACATTAAGATCCAGCATGAGTTCGCCGTAAACGGAGAGTTGCGCCGATATACGGGTCTGCACCTGCTTAAACATGCCCTGCACAACACCATCCCCGAAATCACCAAAAAGGTCGAAAAACTCGTGGAGGGACGCACCGTCGAGGTCAAGGTCCGCGACGGAGAAAAGATTCAGCTGGCAAACAGCAAGATCGATGAAATCCGGAGCGGATTCACGGACTGGCTCCGCGATCAGTCCATGGAGTTCAAGGACCGACTGGCTAATACCTACAACCGCAAGTTCAACTGCTTCGTAAGGCCTCACTACGACGGTTCGCACATGGATTTCCCCGGTCTGGATCGCAAGGCGCTGGGCATCGAGGATCTCTATCCCAGTCAGAAGGATGCTATCTGGATGGACATTCTCTTGGGAGGTGGTATCATCGACCACGAGGTCGGAGGCGGCAAGACGCTTATCATGTGCTGCGGTGCTTTTGAGAAGAAACGTCTCGGTCTGGCACACAAGCCGATGATTATCGGTCTGAAGGCCAACATTCACGAGATTGCAAGAACCTTCTGCACAGCCTATCCGATGGCACGAGTTCTCTACCCGGGCAAGGAAGACTTTACGCCCAAAAAGCGGGAACAGATCTTCCGCCAGATCAAAAACAACGACTGGGACGCCATCATTCTGACACACGAACAGTTCGGAATGATTCCCCAGTCTCCCGAAATTCAGCAGGAGATCCTCCAGGCCGAGCTCGACAGCGTCGAGCAGAATCTCATGCTTCTCAAACAGCAGGGGAAGAATGTATCCCGACGCATGATGACCGGATGTCTGAAACGCCAGGCCAACCTCGAAGCCAAACTCCAGAAGGTGCAATATGCTCTCGATAACCGAAAGGACGACGCTGTGGACTTCCGCCGGATGGGAATCGACCATCTCTATGTGGACGAGAGCCATTATCAGAACTTTTAGGAGCTTCCTGTAAAAAAGTCTAATCAATTAGTA
>OLSA01001068.1_pt1 | contig 23484 bp, 19 predicted proteins | sample 1672731 | NCBI WGS metagenome assembly OLSA01 (sample SAMEA3136718, study PRJEB25190) | human gut metagenome | biome: human gut; feature: human-associated habitat; material: faeces | place: Austria | collected 2013
AGTCTCTATGTCTATCTTTTTGAATTGAATTTGCGCAACTTATTATACGTCATCCTATGCCGCTCACATAGAATAAACATTAATGTAATTATTATATCATAGCATGGCAAGAAAATATGTAACTAAAATGTAAGAAAGGGCAAAGTTTATACCGGCCTTCAGCATATGGCGCTGCATTATAAAAAAGCCCGACAGTATCACTTGGCGATACTATCGGGTTCTGTTGAGTTATCGTGAAATACTAAAAGGAGCGAAGAAAAGCAGAAAGAGATGCTGTCAAGCTATATTTAGCAAATTTTATACTTAGCATATCTGCCACTTTGAGAAAGCTCAATTTCCCCATTAGCTGTCATTCGTTTAATTAAGTTATATGCTAACGTATCAGATAATCCTAATAATTCCATTACATCTCGTTTGGTGAAAATACCATTCTGCGTTCTAGCTAATTTTATAACAAGTTCTTCGTGTCTAACATCATCTATGCCTGACTGTCTAACATACTGCATATTAGAATTATTGTTATAATAATATCTTTTACACAACATAAAGCTACGCGTTTTACCTTTACCAACTGCTTCAATAGTTCCTCTTTCTACCAATTGTTCTAAAGATACAGTCAGCTTATTCTTCGGCAATTTAGTTAATTCCGCAATTTGATCTAAACTGCTCCGTCTATATTCTCGCAAACAAGATAAAATCATTAAAGCATAAATTGATAAACCTTTTTTATCACGTTTTTTTTCTGATGTAATCAATTTAGCAAACGCAATGTCAGCTTTAGCCCTTCTTAAATATAACCTTACATTTCGGCTTGTTGATTCAGAATAATCAGGCAAAGGTCTGCCATAAACTATCGAACCTTCAAAAATTCTATCAATACCTCTGCCTGTTTTCTCTGCAAGACCTATACGTTTCAATGCGTCAGTTAAAGCAGGATTCCTACCATGTGGTTCAACTATAAGCAAATTGTTTATATTTACACCTTCAATAAAGCCTCCCGGATTTGTAATAGACATTCCCTCGTCATCAATTAGAACTCTTACATTTCCCAACATAGAATAATCTCTATGACAAAAAGCATTTATTAAGCCCTCACGAATAGCAGCATAACTAAACTCTGGTACAGGAATTCTAAACAAATCATATTCAAACTCATTCTCCGAATTCCAAGGCTTAATATAACTTTGAAAAAGTTCCAAAACTTCTAATATAGGTTTTGATGTTTCTTCATTAACTTTAACATTAGTTCCCTCTAAAACCTGAAAAGTTGCTTTAGCAGTCGGCACTAACCTACCCAAAGAATCTGATTTACCCAACAACAATAAACCTGTCATTGTTGGTATCAACTTATCACCATCTTTAGAAATCAACCTTAAAGCAAATTCTAATTCTTCATCAGTTAACTCTAATAATGTCTTTTCTCCACCTGGATTGGACCTTATGATTTCTTTTAGCCTGTTCAATTGTAAAGGATCAAAATCATCTAATGTTGCCCCAGCTATTGGCTGTGCTGATACGTCTAACAAGCTTAACTCTGATAACCTGCTTGTTATTTCATATGCGTACATAGGTACTGCTTCTGGGCTACCATCAAGCTTTAATCTTCGCTTCAATATTTTTCCTGAAGATGTAGAAACGACTGCCCTACTCATAGGAATAGCTATTTTCATTACGTTATGTTGATTTTCAATAACTATTTCTGCCCTAACAGAAACTGATGGAATAGTATTATTAGCTATTAAAGCAACCAAACCAATAGCATCCATATGACTTTTATGTAATCCCGTAACAATACCATTATCTTCAACACCTAAATACAAGATGCCTCCATTAGTATTCGCCATAGCAGAAACAGCTTCAATTATATCTTTATCAGGATAACGTTTAACGTCACTTTTAAATTCAATTTCCAAAGTCTCCTTTTTCGGTAACATAATTGCACCTTCTTTCTAACTCGTTTTTAACGCATTAAAATTGTTCTCTATTTAATTTTAACTCGTTTAACTCGTTTTGTCCAGTTGGTATCACATGAAGCAATCAAATAGATATATTTTTACAGCTAACTATTTGAGTATTATTGTAATCACATAAAAAAGTTAATCAACGCCATTAGCCAACGATATCAGATGAATTCGTTTCAACTCGTTTCTAACTCATTTTAACTCGTTTTAACTCGTTTTATTGAGTTAAATTTGGCAATCATAAACGAGAACCGTAAAAGCAGCCTTATCCTAAGCAAAAACAGCCCGACAGTATCACTTGGCGATACTATCGGGTTCTGTTGAGTTTTTGTGAAAACCGAGAAAGGCAAAGAGGAACATGTAATACCGTATTGCGGCGCTAGTGTGCCTGGTGAAATCTTAGTACTGCTCAATCTAATTCAGTTCTAACTCGATTTTAATTCATTTTTAACTCGTTTTATCGAGTTAAAATTACTTTTAATTCGTTTAATTAATTTTTACCGAATTAGAATTTTAGTAACGTCCCCCTCCTTTCACAATATAGCAGTATTATTCTGCTTTCTTGTTCCCATTATGGCAAAAAAGCAATAGACAGTGAATAAAAAGCGCAGAACTGTCCGCATGCCGTGTTCTGCGCTGAGCTACTACTTAAAAATATATTTTTTCTGCCGGATAATAGTCATGCAGTATTTTCCTTAAAAGTGAAAAATCATCCGACTTAAACTTCACCAGAGAATACTTAGTTTGAATATAATCTATAAAATCCTGTAAATTATTACATTTAATATAATGCTCCAGGGAATCATCCCTGATATATTTGCCGATTACATCATTTATAAGCTTAATCGTTTCCGGAGCAACGTCTGCCTCCGGCACGAGATATAATTGCGAAATAATATTATTGAAGCTGTAGGCCATAGGTTTATGCCAACGACTTTGTGACAGCATAAACAGACGGGCAAAGGCGATAAGATTACGCAAGCTTTGGTTGGCACGATGTACATTGCCTTCCTGTTTACCTTCCTGTTCAAATGCAGTCAGCTTCGGCGGAACTGCCATATCCCAGCATTGGAGCAGCTTGAGTCCTCTTTTTTCCGGAAAAACCGGATAATAGACAACTCTCTTTTCCAAATCGCACACCTTAAGCATAATTATATCATCTTTCAGAAAGCGATCACTGCCATCAGCATTATAAACAAAACACCATGGCGGCAGTTCCTCATAAGATTCTACCTGAACGCGATGTTTTTTATTCATTCCTATAGCTGCTGACAAGCTCTCGCAAAACTCTTTTTGAAAAGCAATGATTTCCTTAGTGCTTGCTTCTCTGCACTTATACATTGCATCATCCCTTCCTTAATCAAATTAATTGTTTACCTTATTTCTCTCATGCCCTTCAAGGCTGTTCTCCTTTCCCAGATTATAGAAACACTATATTTTTGCTTACCCGTCTATCATAATTTAAAAATTCTCTATATTTAGATTCTTTTCTTTATTCGCAAAATTCATCGCTATTTTTTACGGCTATTTGATGAGCTTCACGAATCACAAATAGCCGTAGTAAAGATTCCGTTCCCAGAGTTGTTTTATTAACTAGTCTTTATATACATAATTATACTATACCACATTATTTTTGTCTAGTATTTTTTAAAAATTAATCCGATTTTTATTTTGTCTTTAATTATCCTTTATGTTGCTATCGGATTTATTCTTATTTGAATTGCTTATCGATTTTTTTGCTTCTTTATTCCTTATCGGAGCGCTCATTTATTCCGGCACAAAGCAAAGTCAGGGCCCCCAAGGTCCAAAATAACAATCCCATCTGAGTATTGAAATAAACATGGTCAGTCAATCCGCCAATAATAATGCCTACTGTTGCCAGCACATAACCGCGTCCCATAGCCTTCAGCCACAAACTGCGTCCATGATATGCCAGCTTCCAGCCTGCAGGCAGAAAAATGCCGAACCAGATAACCAGAAAGGCCAGCAAACCATGCGCTCCCAGCTCTGCCCAGATATTCAGGAAGATATTGTGGCAGTGGTACATGATGACGTTCTTATCTGCCAGATAAAAATTGTACGTGGGGTAAACAAAGCGATAACCATACCAGCCTACACCCAGAGGAAATTCTTCAATAATCCACTTGGTGCTCTTTAAATAGGCCATACGCAAAGCAATAGAGGTGTCACCGCCATAGCCGCCGTGAATAGATTCCAGACGCTGCAGCACCGCCTGCCCGCCAAGTGCCAGCGCAGCAGCGCCGCCGCCCAATATAGGAATAAAGGCTTTGCGGCAGAAAAGCACGCAGAAGGCCAGCAGCATCACAGCGCAGGCCACCCAGTTACCGCGTGAATATGTATAAAGCAGGCAGACTGCTGCCAAAAGTCCCGTAACAAGAAACGCCAGACGCCATTTTTTATACGCCTTCGTCTGATTGAAAAAGGCTGTACTGTAAGCCACAACCAGCACCAGATAGCCTGCCAGAATATTGGGGTTAACCAGCGTAGAAAAAACGCGCACCTTCAAATCAGGGAACTGCGCCGGATCCACCCAGATGCCCTCAGCCGTAACGCCGAAAATCTTCTGCGCAATACCGATGGCACTCACCAGCAGCGATACGCCTAAAAAAGCACCGATGAGCTGCAACGGACGCGGCAAGGCACCGAAGCGCTGCCACACAAGCGCCAGCCTTTGCTTAGCGTCAGCATTTTTCCAAGCCTCACTTTGCATCAGCGGCTCAGCCTCACACGCAGTCAAAGTTGCCTTGTCCTGCTCACTGCTGCGTCCGTAACGCAACAGCACAAAAAACAGCGCCGCATACTGGCCTACAACATAGACAAGATTCCAGAAGGACAAAAATCTGTCCAAAGAAAAATATACCGAAACAACCGCAATCAGCAAAAGAAGATAAAACGCCCCCTGCTGCCACGGCTTCAGCACATTCTCCTGCTGCGGGCGTCCCTTAACATGGCCTACAATCACAGCACTGATAAAGGTCATCGCCACGCAAAAGGAAGTAAACTCCTGCTCCAGTGGAATAACCGCCACAGTAAACAGCAGCATATACCATATTTTATTTTCGAGATAATTTGCCAGTTTTGTCATGATACACCCTAACAAAAGATTCTATTTTCTTAAACAAACAATTAATATATCGCAGAGCAACATTTAATTGCGACGCAGATACGCCCCCTTCCGCCTCGCTACGCTCGGCACCTTCCCCGAGGGGCAGGCAAGAAGGTTAGCAAACAGCCTTAACGAGCAATTAATATATCGCAGCACGATATTTAATTGCGACGCAGATACTCGTTACCGAAGTCAATAAACCTCAATATCGCCTTCAGTTCATCCCACGCTTATCCGCCAGCAGCATCTTCTTGAACTCGCCCACCAGATACAGGCTGCCGCAAACACACACAACACCGTCAGTGCCTGCTCCGCGGATAGCAGCATCATACGCCGTAGCAAGATCAGACTCCGCCACAGCATTGCTGCCCACCAGCTTCGCCAAATCCGCAGCCTCCGCAGCACGCGCCCCCTCATCGGCACGCACGGTGTAAACAACATCATCCTGCTTAATCAGCGTTTTGATAACACCACTCATATCCTTGTCACCCATCATGCCAAAGACAAACTGCACCTGCTTGCCGGGATAGTATTTATCCAAAGCATTACGCAGAGCCTTGGCACCGTCAGGATTGTGCGCACCGTCCAGAATAATATCCGGATTCTTATGAATACGCTCCAAACGTCCCGGCCAAACGGTATTCGCTACACCCACATGCAGCGCCAGCTCGTTAATGCGGTCATCCTGCTTGCTCACTAGCTTAGCAGCAACAATCGCTACACTGGTATTCTTAATCTGATGCTCTCCCGGCAGCTTGATTTCATAATCGGAATGATAAAAATCACCTGCATGCAAAGTAAAGGTCTGGCCCTCCATCGAGCTTTTTACCTCCGTGCCATGAAAAGCCTTGCCGTAAAGATAAACAGGCGCTTCCTTAAACATAGCCAGGCTTACAATAGGACCAAGAGCTTCATTGCCTTCGGCAGCGGTAACCAGAGGCACCTTCTCCTTGATAATGCCTGCCTTCTGCATAGCAATGCGCTCCAAAGTTTTGCCGCAGCGGTCGGTATGGTCCAGCGCAACATTGGTAATAACGCTGACCACCGGCGTAATCACGTTGGTGGAATCCCACAGGCCGCCCATGCCTACCTCAATAATAGCATAATCAACCTTCTGCAGATAAAAATATAAAAATGCTGCAGCAGTCAGAATCTCAAACTGCGTCGGCTGCTCGCACACGCCCTTTTTGACAACGTTGTCGGCAGCAACCTTTACCGCAGTAATCGCCGTGGCAAAATCCTCGTTGCTGATATCCTTGCCGTTGAGGTTGATGCGTTCGTTGTACTTAACCAGATGTGGGGAAGTGAACTTGCCCACCTTCAGGTTTGCTGCCAGCAGAATATTCGTAATCATGCTGGTAACAGAGCCTTTACCGTTAGTGCCGGTTACATGCACTGTTTTAATCTTTTGCTCCGGGTTTCCCAGCTCACGCAAAAGTCCTTCAATACGCTCCATACCGAGCTTAATGCCAAATTTGCCCAGGCTGTCTAAATATGCCAGGCTTTCTGTATAATTCATTGTGCTTACGCCTCCATTAATAATTAGCTAATAGTTTATTATAACATAGTTTTGCGCACTTCGTCTTGCGAAAAGCACAAAAATAGCCGCTGCGTCCCCAAGAACGAGCGACTATTTTGCTAAGTGGATATCACCATATTTTATATGCTTATAGCAGGCCTACTGCTGCAAAGGGTCGTCCCCATATTCGTTCGGCCCCTCCGTTCCCTTGAAGAACAAAAGATAAAGGCAGAAGAAAAGATTAACCAGCGGCACAATCAAAAGCAGCATCCACCAGTCACATTTATCCAAATCATGCAAGCGGCGCACGCCCATCATAATATTAGCGACCAGCTGGAAGATTCCTAGCACAAAGGCGACAATCGAAAAGAGAAGATCAAGAGCACCGAAAGTTTCGGCTGCAAAGGACAAAATTCCCTGCACTACAAAAAGCACAATTGACAGGAAAAAGCTTCTGTAAATATAAGACTTGCGGTTCAAGCGTCCCTCAGACGTAAAGAACAGCTCCTTGAAAACAGCTTCCTTATCCGCACTGCTGTCCTTAAACAACAGGTCCAGGCCCTCGCCAAGATTTAAAAACTTCTTGCCTGCTTTGGGCGGTGTATTATAAGCGGCAGAACCGTTATCATCCTTGCTGCCAAAACGTTCATCCGCAAACTTTTGCTGATTATCGGCAGTAAAATTATTATAGGAATTTGCCTGACTATCGGTATTATGATTTACCTGCGCAGCATCAGCCTTAGCTCCCGACTCAAAATTATCGTGGCTGTCACCGATGCTTTTTTTATAGCTTGTATCGGCACCGGAAGCAGCACCGGCTGCACCAACAGCTCCGGCAGCCGCGGCAATTCCGCCTGCTCCCTCCTGCGGCTTTTGCTCCTGCTCCAGCTTTTGTCCGCAATTCTCGCAAAATTTGGCACCGGGTTTAATTTCACTTCCGCAATTAGTACAGAATTTAGCCATTTTCATCGCCCCCTTTTTCTTTTATTGTAACCCAAGAAGCACTGCAATTCAATAAAATGTGCCTTAGGCAACAAAATAAAAAGCGTACAGTGCCTGCACTCCTCTAAAACCGTACAAAACTGTACATACCGTACAAAGCCCCATGCTGCAAGGCTTTGCGCCTGTACGGTTTTATTCGTACTGTAAGGTTTCACTCTCCTTGAGCCAAGCTTCGTCCAACCGCTTATTCACTGCCGATGTATGCTTTCCTAAGCTCAATTCATTATAATGATAGCGCCAATCGTCATATTCCTCACGCGTTATTTTACCCTGCTCCAGTGCTGTCTGCATATCCAGCCATTCCTGCAACACGCTGTCATTAAACATTCTCTGCGAACAGTCCTCGTCCAGCTTCGTATCAAGTATTATGGCAAAATGACCGTCAACCTTGGTAATCTTCCAGCCAGCACGGTCCTCCATGGAAAAAAACGTCTGCATTAAGCCTGCCCAATTATAAACTTCAGGAATCTTGAACACAGCAGCATCCACGCCAAAAATTTCGCCCAGCCTTTGCAGCGTAGCCTCCTTGGGCCTCCTGATGCCGTTTTCATACTGGTTTATGCGCACCTCCGCCGTAGATTCCGAATATCCTAAAAGCAAGCCAAGCTGCTTCTGCGTCAACTTATGCTTATAACGAAAATAGCAAATGCGTCTGCCCATAGCTATGTCTATAGCCATACTAAGCACCTCCAACTAAAACAAATTCTATTATTTTCAGTATAGTATTAAATAAGGCTGTTGGCAAGCAAATCTATTATCGTCAGAAAATTTATTTATTTTTCTTGACTTAACTAAATTTGTTTATTATAATAGTCTTGTAAGCTAAACTATTTATGTTTAAGTCGTGAATATTTTATATTTTGAGAGGAGACTTTTTATGACAACAATCAACAATGTATTCCAACCGCCTTCCGCGCAGGAGCTGCAGACGCTTTCCATGCCGGAGCTTTATGACACGGAGTTTCCCGTGCCTCAGCCAATTATCCAGGATTTGCTTTACCCCGGACTGTACATTTTGGCAGGCGCACCCAAAATCGGTAAATCCTTTCTTGTAGCACAGCTTGCCTACCATGTTGCCCGCGGCGAACAGCTTTGGTCTTATCCTGTACAGCAAAGCAGTGTGCTTTATCTTGCTTTAGAGGATAAGTTTTCCCGCCTGCAGCAGCGTCTTGTGCGCATGTTTGATATGGAGGTCACAGAAAACCTGCATATGGCAGTCAGTGCGCAGGATGTTGATAACGGTCTGGAGGAGCAGCTGAACTCCTTTATGCAAAAGTATCCGGACGTACGCCTGATAATTATTGACACCCTGCAAAAAATACGCAGCGCTCAGGACGAAAAATGTAATTACGCCCGCGATTACAGCAGTGCAGCTAAGCTGAAGGAATTTGCCGATAAGCATAATATTTGCCTTCTGCTGGTGCATCATACGCGCAAGCAGCAGTCTGAAGACTCCTTTGAGATGATTTCCGGCTCCAACGGTCTTTTGGGTGCGGCGGACGGTGCTATGGTGCTGCGCAAAAGTCAGCGCGGTGACCATAATGCTTCCCTGGAGATTGTCGGCCGCGACCTTGCTGACCAGCTGCTTTCGCTGAGCTTTTCGCAGGCACGCTGCCTCTGGATGCTGGAGCGAGCTGCTGCAAGCCGCTTTCTGCAGCCACCGGACGAGGTGCTGGAAGCAATCAGCGCCTTTGTGCAGCAATGCAACGGCCATTGGCACGGCACAGCGCAAGGATTGTTGGACGCTATGCATTATAAGGAAATAAAAAGCAATAGCCTTGGCCGCAGAATTAACGCCAAAAAGCAACAGCTTTTAGATTCCTATAATATCGTATCTAATCGCTACCGCAGGGATATTGATCTGCGCTACCTGCCGCCGCAGGCACAAACTGCGTAAACTCAATACCGTACACATAAAAAAACCGTACAACCCCAAAGCCGCATGTGGCAAGGGATTGTACGGTTTGTACGGTTTTTAGGAAGCACTGCATTAGGCTTAAGCAGTTCTCTTTTCTGCCAGACGGCGCACCTCTTCCAAGGCAAGCTTGCTGTGCTTAGCGGCAAATTCAACACTCATACCATCAGCTAACAAACTCAAAGCAACCTCTACGCTTTTCTTATGCTCCGTTTCTTTAGCTACATTCTGTGCATACAATTCAATGATGTCTGTCATTTTCTCTTCGCCCTCCTTGCTACATTTTAAAAACTCCATACGCTCGGCAAATTCTTTATAATGCAGCTTTGCCGGTTCTGTACAATACAAATCCTGCATCAGTCTTCCCAATGCAGTATTGTCACGACAATTACTGTTTACATAAACAATATACGATCCATCAGAGAAATCTGAACTCTCCTCTTTAATTACGCGCTCTACGCTGTAAAGCGGAAGTCCTTTCTTAAATACATCATTTTCAGTAATAAAAATGATATAGCTGTCAGGCAGCTCATTGTAATCCCTATTAGTTTGCAAAAATTGCGTGTCTAACACACTGCTGTAAAATCTTGCTCTTCTCACAGATGCGCCTTCATCGCTTCGCTGCACTTCCACATTAAAATATCTGCCAAATCCATCCTCTGCCAAAATATCCAACTGTGCGGAATGTCCGTAAATATTCTGGATAAATCTTTGTATTCTTACATTTTTCACTTTGATTTTATCATCTTTCAAAATAACGCGCAACATTATTTGCGCTGCCGACACATTATCATCCAGCATAAGATTCATAAATTTATTATTCATCATACTTAGTCCTTCTATCACCTGTCTGATAAGCTTATAATCTGACTGCATCTCAGCAACTCCTTTGCAATTGTCTGATTATTCTTTATTTTTAACAGTATAGCATTCATCCTGCCAGAAGTCAACATAATTTTCTGACTATTTTACTGCTATAAAAAAACTGCCGCCGAACTCGTACCTATTCACTAGTACAAATCCGGCAACAGCAGATTTTTTTAGTCTAGCTTATTTTTATAAGGTCTTCAGCCTTAGCTTTTTCTTTTTCGATAACAGCCTTAGGCCACTTGGAAATCATAATGCTTTCTTCTTCGTGCGACAGGCATTGGTAAAATTTCACGCCAAACTTTCACAGCTTGTTCGTTGTACGCTTTTCTTTATATATGTTAAAATATTTTTATGGTGCTTCCATAACGGTAGGCGGTTGCCCTCTGACGCGATAAATTCAGTTTCACTGAAAATCCCGCAAGAGGGAGGTGTTACTGATGGATATACTCGAAGTTATTGCTTTGCTGAGCTTATGCATTGCTTGCATTAAATTAGGTATGGAAATCAACAAGAACGCAAAAAAATAACCGCCCCAATCCTGGCAGATTAGCGGTTATTTTTTAACAACAATCCAAAATGGCAACCGTCTATCGGAAGCACCATTTCTATATTTATAATAGCACAAACACAAGCTTTTGGCAAGTTTAGGCAGGCCTACCTGCCAAAGCTGCGCAAATACTCCTTCAACAAAAAGGTGCAGAAATAAGGAAACGTATAGACATTATTATTGCAGCCTATATTACCACCTACAACCTTAATCCCGAATCTTATATCAGGATACTTATCACTGTTAATCAGGGTATTCAAGGAGCGAGCCATGTTATTAGTCGCTTTAACCTCAACCGGCACAAGATTGTCAGCAGTACGCATAAAGAAGTCTTCTTCCAGCGTAGAATCATCTTTTTTATAATAATACAAGCCGCAACCGGCTTTTTTTAACGCCTCTGCTGCAATATTTTCGTACAATGCGCCCTTATAGACACCTAAATTTTTATAGGCACGCAAATCCTCCTGCGCCTCATCGTCAAGCATGGCCACCAAGAGGCCAGTATCAGCCATATACAGCTTATATTTCGTCTCATCATAATTGCCCTTCAGCGGCAGCTCCAGAAAAGACAGACAGTAGCAGGCATTAATAATCCCTGCATCACACAGCCATTCTATGCAGCCACGATAATCCTTAAAACGCGCCCCCCTAGCTACCTTCGTTATCTGAAACTTTTTATTATCCTTCGCCAGCTGTACAGGTATATGCTTGAATACATTCAGAATACGTGTCTGGTCCATGCCATCGGCATACTTACGTATATCCTCTTCATAATCCGCCAAAAGCTGCCTTTGTGTTTCCAGAGAACCGGCAAAGGTTCCCTTCTCTATGTATTCGCGCACCACAGCAGGCATGCCGCCTAAAATGCAGTACTCGGTAAATAATTGCATGAACACCTGCATTTCAACCTCACTAAAAGGCTTAAGCGTACGCATATGCTCTAAAAAACTGTCGCGCACCGATTTTTGATGTCCCTTGGCCCACAAAAATTCCTCAAAATCCAGGGAATACATTTCGTAATCTGTTTTATAGCCTACACTGTTGCTTTCAATCCTTTTGTAATTGATGCCAAGCATGGAACCACTGCAGATAACATCAAAACGTCCATCAAGCTTAAAAAATTTTAACGCTGTAGCAATTTCAGGAAAATCCTGTAATTCATCAAAGAAGATTATTGTTTTCTGCGGCTCTAATATTTTACTTGTATCCAGCAAGGAAATATTTTTTATAATCGCATCTGTATTATAGCCATCAGCAGTAATCATCTTGTACTTGGGTTCTTCAACAAAATTTATGTAAATAACATGCTCGTAATTTGCTTCAGCAAAACGTCTGACAGATTCAGTTTTGCCTACCTGGCGAGGACCTTTAACAATCAGCGGCTTATGCTCTTTTTCCTGCTTCCACTGCATCAGATAGGTATCTATTTTTCGCTCCAGATAAGTCATGCCTTCACTCTCCTTTTGTGCTCTTTTTTCTATTATACAACGTACGCAATACTCCTTCAACAAAAAAATGAGCCTATTTTTAGAGGTTCATTACAATTTCATGAGGATATTTTGGGGTGCTGACAACAATTTTATGACCAATTTTAGTGTGTTCACTACAATTTCATGAGGATATTTTAAAAATTGCCAACTCAATACCGTACACATGCAAAAAACCGTACAGCCCCAAAGCCTTGTGTGGCAAGGGGTTGTACGGTTTCATCTTTTAAAACAGCTCAGGATACATACCATGAGCAAATTTTTTAATGCCTTCGCCTGTTTTGATAGCACTGTTATACGTATAATTCAAGGATATACCATATACCTTGCCTTCACGGACAACCTTAAGTGATTGCAGGCCAGCATGCTGACGGAAAAAATCCGCTGCCTCCTCAGGATTACCGCCACTCTTCACAACAAAAAGCACGTCAGGATTCTCTTCGATAATAGTTTCCAAGCCTATCGTTCCTGAAGAAAAGTTGGGGACATCAGCACCTAATTTAACACAAATATCGCCTGCCAGCTTGGTCGAATCATAGGCAACAATGTTCTTGCCCAGCATTTCGATAATCATAACCTTAGGCTTTGGCATATTTCGCGTTTTTTCTTTGACAACAGCGATATCCTGCTGCATATCGGCAACAATTTTCTTTGCTTCGTTTTCCTTGTCAAAAATTGTGCCCAAGCCCAAAATAAAATCACATTCCTGCTCTAAGGTCTCCTTTTTATTATGTGAGGTAGGAGAATTGGCATTGGTCGAGACATAGGTATGAATACCACGCTTATTCCAAAAATCAGTGCTTTTGAGCGCCTTATCCGCATAAAGCACCTGGCCGGAAATAATCAGGTCAGGCTGCATAGATAAAACATTCTCCATATTCAAAACAACATTGTCCTGAAACTTAATTTTGTTATATCCTGTTGCATACTGTGGTTCAGGCTTATAGAAGGGATTACCATAACGCACCGGACAGATAACATTCTGCTCCACGCCCAAGGCTACCAAGGTTTCATTAATCTGTTCACCTACAGCAATAACCCTTTGCGGCACCTTGTCATAATAAGAAATATTTTCACCCAAGGCATTATAATTCTGCACTCTGACATTTTTTACAGCTCTTACGCCATAGGCAGATTGAGCGTGCCCAACTGGACGGTTAGCGTTAAACGTCTGCGTCTGTGTAAAATATATGAATGCACAAATACCAAGTACTATAGCCAAGGAAGCCAAGATAAATCGTTTATTCATAAGTAAACTTCCTTGGATGCCTGGTAGCACCGCTATGTGTTCCCCAAACGATTTCTATACCATGATTACGGAAAATATCAACCAGCCTCAAAGCTTCCGGACAATACTCGTTATCATCTGTACGCGTCTTGCAGCAAATACCAACATGAATGACATCAGGCTTGATACTTAAAATTCTTTCAATCTTTTCCTCTAACCCGCTGCTATCTCCCAAGGTAAGCTTACGGCATCCATTGCAGACCATAAACGCCACCAGTTGGATTTCTTCGTCACCATAACGCGCAAACTGCGCGATACGACTATTAAATACCTGAAAGCATGCCGCTCCGGTACAATTTTCTTCTGAGCGCAGGCAGCGTAGTATAACAATTTTCTTCAATTTATTCTCTCCAATGCTTCGGCAAATAAATAATATTCATGCTTCCTGACTCTGCATCATAAGTAACTTTACTGTACACACTATACATATCATAAATGAATTCTTCTGTCAATAATTCCTGCGGTGTTCCCATGCCGACCACGAGTCCGTTCTTAATAGCTATCAGCCTGTCGCAATACATAGCAGCGATATTCAAATCATGAATGGCTGCTACTACGGTAGCATTTAAGCTTTTTACGATATCCATTATTTCCAGAAGGGGTTTTTAACAATGGCCTGCATAATGACACCGCTGCTTGCCAATCCTGCGCCGACTGCTGCAGCCAAAACGATTCTCGGCAGGCGCAGCTGCCAGACAATATCATGCACAGAGCCTTTGAGCGCACCATCAAGTGAAGTGCCGCTCTGCAGCTGGCTGATGACCGCCACATAAATCTGCTCCATGGGTATTTTTACCGTACCGACAGCAAGTGCCAAAAACATAACCGCTATTAAGACCAGCAGCAAAAAAACGCTTACGTATATGCCTTCTGTTTCTTTAAAAAAGTTAAGCATCTTAAAATTTCTTAATATTGTAGAATGTTATAAAAAGATAACAAAGTACGCCCATTAAAAAATTAATGAGCGTACCAGGTAATTTTTTTATTATGTATGAGCTGTTTGAGTATATGAACTGAATTTAATTAGATATCAAATTCAGCGGAGAGCATAAAGGTTCTCGAACCACCGGAGTGCAACGTGTTGCCGCTAGGTGCCCAATACTTTTTATCAGTAACATTGTAGCACATTGCTCGTAAGGTTACAGGAGTGCTATTAATAGAAGTTTTATAATTTACACCTGCATCCAACGTAAAGTAGCTGGGAACGCCATACTTTTCATTAAGGACATAGGACGAACCTACATAGTTACCACGCATTAAAACGGAGAAATCATCGTTAGCCTTATATTCTACGCCCAAATTTGCGCTCCATTCAGGTACGCCGTTCGGACGCTTGCCATTAGTAGCTGCGCTGGTAGTTTTTTGTTTAGCATTCAAGTGCATAAAGCCGCCAATCAGGTTCCATTTTTCTGCCAGAGTACCGGTTGCAGTGTATTCAAAGCCCTTGTGTCTTGCTTCGCCGTCAGCAAGCAGGAAAGGTTTGGTGAAGCCGGGTTTGATAACATCTACACTGTTGGCTTTCTTAATATCGAAATAGCTGATTTTATGGAAGAAATCGCCGGTTTTGAATTTCACACCGATTTCGTTTTGCTTGGTTTTGTACGGATCTAAAGTTGTACCATGATTCTGATACTTGGAGCCGACAATACCGCCTTCAACAAACTCTTCCGTATGGTTTGCATAAACAGCTACACGCGGGTTAAATGTGTAATTGATGCCAAAGGTCGGAGATACATCATAATAATCGCCGGTTTGTTTATTGTGAGAACCATCAGGTCTATAGGAATCCTTAGCGATGGACTTACCGTTCAGGCCAACCAGAATATTCAGTTTCTCATTACCAGTGGTAATAGAATCCATCACAGACCAACCGCTGATGCGTGCGTGAGTTCCATAGTAAGCATCGGATTGTGCAAAGGTCGGCGGAGCAAAGCTACCGGTATTAGGATGATAAATATTACCGGTCCAACCGGACTCTTCTTTATAGTCTTTAGCACCACCGTAGTAGTGCCACATTCTGTCAAGACCTGCTACCCATTCGTGCTTCAGATCACCTGTTTTAAAATCACCCTTCAAGCCGATTTGGGCATAATCACGTTTCTCAAGCAGAGAGTAGTTATCGGATACTGCCGAATAATCACCGGCTTCATTTAATAATGTTTTGTCGAAGCCAACATAATAATACCAATCCTGTTTAAAATGACCTGCATTCAAGAAAGCCTTCAAATGGTCATTAATCTTCTGTTCATGGTTTAAGGTCATAACGAGGTTCGTATTTTTATCACGACGCCAGGTAGGATTAGTATTAATTTTTCCGTCAGGAGCGCTCGGTAAAGCATTGCCAACAAACTTGCTGCTAACAGACAAACCATAAGGTCTGCCTTCACTGTCAGTATCGGTATAGCCAAACATGAAGTTTGTCTTGCTGTTTTCACTTTTCTGATCCAGATTGATATAAATATTTTTCTGCTTCAGGTTCCAGTTTTCAATGGAACGCTCGCCATTAGTATTGCTGGCATTAATACGCACGCCATAGCTTTTATCCTCGCCTAAGCGTGTACCAAAATCAATATATTCCTCATGAGCGCCTTTAGAATGATATTTGACGCCAATCTTACGTGTATCCTCATCCATTAATGCCTTTTTACTATTGATGCTGATGGTACCGCCGGAACGATTAGCCATACCGGAGCCGTTAATACCGGTTGCCGGTCCTTCGATAACATCAACAGATTCAATGTAATTACTGGATTGACGAGTCATAGCCTGCATACCGGGAATGCCATTGATAACAAAGCCACGGCCATTATCAGCAAAGCCTCTGATAGAAACGCAGTCTACCGCTGCATCATAGGTTTTTACAACAGAAGGAACAAGGCTCAGTGTCTTGCTCAAGCCTTCGGTAGAGGACAAGAAAGAACCAACAGCCTTTTCAGAAATGGTAGTTGTGCTGATAGGGCTCTTCATTGCATCCTGCTCACCTAAAATACCTACATTAGATGTTGCACGGACAAATTCACCGGCAATGTAACGTTGACCGTGTACAACAATCTCGGCAAGATTGAATGACATTAAATCATCATCGTTTTTTTCTGCAGCAAAGGCATTACCGACAAAGCCTACACTTGTCAATGCCGTGCAGATAGCAGCAGCTAAAGCAACCTGTCTTTTCTTCATAAAATATACTCACTCCTAATATAAAATGTATATTTCACATAAGGTATCCTTGTTTCCCTTACGCAATATATCAGCTTTCATACACAACAAAAACTCATTTCTCTTGGTATTCATTGCAAACACACTATGCGTGTGATATAATTAATTTATTAAGTGATTTTTTTGACATATTAGTACCAAGTACTGTTACATTATATCGTGATGCTTCGTATTTAGCAAATACAGATATTCTATACGCGTATTGAGGATTTTAATATACACTACAGGAGGCCGGCTATGCTTTTGCGTCAAATGAAATATTTTATGACAGCAGTATATTGCAAAAGCTTCAATGAAGCAGCAAAGCAATGCTTTATCTCTCAGCCTTCCTTCTCTCTACAGATAAAACAGCTTGAAAAAGAACTTGGTGTAAAGCTTATTAACCGCAATAATTGTAATTTCAGTCTTACACCGGCAGGCGAAAAATTTTACGAGCCTTGTAAACGTATAGTCGGAGACGTACAAAACTTAATGCAAAACATGCAGCACTTTGCGGAAACGAATCAGGTACCAAGCTATATTATCGGCTGTAAAACAGGCTATAATATATGTTGCCTGCTCAACGTTATCAATATGCTCAATAAGAACAGTGAAACATATCATCTGGAGTTATTGTACGGCGACCACGAACATCTCCTGACAATGCTTGCAAACAACGAAATAGATATGCTTATCACGGAAGATCGTGAAGCTGATAATAACTTTCTTGCGGGAGAGCTTTTGGAAATCACAGATTTATGCATTTGTGTACCGAAACATTCTTTCCCACCTGAAATCAAAGCTCTTCATATCAGTGATTTATCAGAGCAGACATGTGTTATTATCGCCAACAGAGATTATGTTATGCAGGAGCAGGAATATTATGCAAAATGCTTAGGCTTCCATGGCACCTTTTTCACCGCCAGAGATATTCCCACGGCGCTTACCAAAGTAATTGATGACAAGGTAAAATCCTTTCTGCCGGTAACGAGTAATAAAGACGCCCCATTCTATTTCAGTAATTTCACCAGAACCTTGCCATTATTAGCAGATAATGAGCCAGTAGAAATTTACTATAAGATTTTTTGGCAAAAGAATAATCCCAACCGTAAGATAGCTGCTATCGCTCAGCATATAGCAAGCCTCATGCAGGACCATTAAAAAAGCTTACAACGCTCTGTCCGTCGTAAGCTTTTTTTATTTAAATTCAATACCGTACACATGCAAAAAACCGTACAGCCCCAAAGCCTTATGTGGCAAGGGGTTGTACGGTTTGTACGGTTTTATCAGAGAGTCTTCAGGTATTCCAGGCGCTCGTTAATCGCAGCCTTTTTACCGTTCAGCTCTTCAGCCTTAGCCTTCTCTTTTTCGATAACAGCCTCAGGTGCTTTAGCCAGGAAGCCGGCGTTGCCCAGCTTGCCTTCAACACGGCTCAGCTCCTTGTCGATAGCAGCCAGCTCTTTGTTCAGGCGGGCATTTTCCTTCTCGACATCAATCAGGCCTGCCAGCGGCAGATAAACCTCAATGCCTACTACAACTGCAGCCATAGCATTTTCCGGTTTAGCAGCATTGTCAGCCAGCACAGTCAGCTCGCTGATAGCGCCCATCAGATGGATGTAGTCGGCGTTAGCCTCAATGCCGTCCTTCAGGTCAGCAGCAGCCAGCATGGTTGCCGGAACCTTCTTTCCGGGCGGTACGTTAACTTCTGCACGCATGTTACGGATAGCCTTGATGCTTTCCATAATTGCGCCCATCAGGCGTTCAGCCTCGTCGTCCATCAGAGCTTCGTCAGCCTCAGGCCACTTGGAAATCATAATACTTTCTGCTTCATGCGGCAGGCATTGGTAAATTTCCTCGGTAATGAACGGCATGTACGGATGCAGCAACTGCATAGCGCTGGTCAGTACGGTTGCCAGAACATGCTGTGCGGTTGCACGCTCTTCAGCATTTTCTTTATTATACAGACGCGGTTTAGCAAGCTCGATGTACCAGTCGCAAACCTCGCCCCAGATGAAGTCATAAATCATGCGGCCTGCTTCACCCAGCTCGAACTTCTCCAGCATTTCGGTAACGCTCTTAGCGGTGTGCTGCAGACGGGACAGAATCCATTTATCAGCCAAGGTATACGGAGCCAGCTTAGCGTTGGCATCATAGCCTTCCATGTTCATCAGAGCGAAACGGGAAGCATTCCAGATCTTGTTGGCAAAGTTACGGGTTGCCTCTACGCGCTCCCAGTAGAAACGCATATCGTTACCCGGGGTGTTGCCGGTAATCAGCATGAAACGCAGGGTATCGGCGCCGTATTGGTCAATAACCTCCAGCGGGTCGATGCCGTTGCCCAGAGATTTGGACATCTTGCGGCCTTGGCTGTCGCGAACCAGACCATGGATAAATACCTTGTCGAACGGAATCTCATGCATGAATTCCATACCCATAATCAGCATACGTGCAACCCAGAAGAAGATGATATCGTAACCAGTTACGAGTACGCTTGTCGGATAGAATTGCTTTAAGAGCGGAGTCTTATCCGGCCAGCCCATGGTAGAGAACGGCCACAGAGCGGAACTGAACCAGGTGTCCAGTGCGTCCTCATCCTGATGGATATGTGCGCTGCCGCATTTCGGGCAAACAGTCAAATCGGTGCGGCTGGCGCTCATTTCGCCGCAGTCATCGCAGTACCATACAGGAATGCGGTGGCCCCACCAAATCTGACGGGAGATACACCAGTCACGGATATTATCCATCCAGCCGGTATAGGTTTTGGTGAAGCGTTCCGGTACGAATTGAGTACGGCCGTCTTCAACGCAGTCCACAGCAGCCTTAACCAAAGGCGCCATCTTAACGAACCATTGAGTAGAAACCTGAGATTCAACAGCATGGCCGCAGCGTTGGCAGTGACCAACAGCATGGGAATGCTCTTCAACCTTAACCAGATAGCCGTCAGCCTTCAGGTCAGCAACAATAGCCTTACGGCATTCCTCACGGGTCATGCCTTCGTATTTGCCTGCTTCTTTAGTCATAATGCCGTCCATGCCGATAACAACGATGCTCGGCAGGTTGTGGCGGATACCCATCTCATAGTCGTTAGGATCATGGGACGGAGTAATTTTTACAGCGCCGGTACCGAATTTGGTATCAACATAGCTGTCGGCAATAATAGGAATAATTCTGTCGGTAGTCGGCAGACGCAGGGTTTTGCCAACCAGGTCGCCATAACGCGGGTCCTCCGGGTTAACTGCTACTGCAGTATCGCCGGGCAGAGTTTCCGGACGGGTGGTAGCAATCATCAGGCTGCGGCCTTCTTCTTCAACTACAGGGTAGTTGATGTACCAGAGATGGCCCGGGTCATCCTTATGCTCAACCTCGATATCACTCAGTGCGGTGTTGCAGTTTACGCACCAGTTGGTGATACGGGTGCCTTTGTAAATCAGGCCCTTTTCGAACAAAGTGCAGAACACCTCACGAACAGCCTTGGAGCAGCCTTCATCCATAGTAAAGCGCTTACGCTCCCAGTCGCAGGAAACGCCCAAGTGCTTCAGCTGGTTGATAATGCGGTCGCCGTATTGCTCCTTCCATTTCCAAACGCGTTTCAGGAACTCTTCGCGGCCAAGGTCATAACGGGTTTTGCCTTCCTCTTTTTTGATAACCTCTTCAACCTTAATCTGGGTTGCCAGACCTGCATGGTCATAGCCGGGCATCCACAGGGTGTTGTGGCCCATCATACGGTGCCAGCGAATTAAGATATCCTGCAGAGTGTTATCCAGCGCATGGCCCATATGCAGCTGACCGGTAATGTTCGGTGGGGGGATAACAATACTGAAGGCTTCCTTGCCCTCTTCTACTTCGGCATGAAAATAACGATGCTCTTCCCAGAATTTATACCATTTCTTCTCTACGGAAGCAGGATCATAAACCTTAGGGATATTATGCTCTTCACACATAAAAAAATTCCTCCTTAAAATAAACAAGCCCTGTCCTTTACGGACAGGGCGAATAATCGTGGTACCACCTATCTTCCTTATGCTTTTGGCACAAGGCACTCAATGCACGTAACGTGTGCGCACGTTTTTGCCTACTGCAATGTTCAGCAAAACAGCTCCCGAGCTACACTCACCTCACCGCCACACAGCTTGCACCAACCGCTGCTTCTCTTTAGTGGCTTTACGGAGATAAGCCTCTCGTTCCTTGCCTGTAGATATTTTGTTATACTCTATATCTTAGCAAGGAACAGGTGGGATTGTCAAGAGGAGAAATAAAGCAATTATTCTCACTCCCATGTTTTTTCAGCAAGTATATTGGCTATTTCTTCTGTTGAAGGCAATTCATCAATTCCCAGCAATTTGTTTAAATCAAACACTTTAACAAATCGTGCTCCACCATACGAAGTCTTTTTATATTCCGTCTGGAAAAATTGCTCAACAAAAAAGTATTTATGCGGACATCTAAGCAAATTGTAACCATACTTTTTACCATCCTCTATAGCTTCAAGTATCGTCTGCTTACGTTCATCTGTTATTTCACCCTGTTCAGCACGATACAGTAATACATTATCTGCAAATTCAGTTACAATAACAGCATTCACCTTACCTATAGCTCTTACTGCCTTATCCGTATATAAACCTATATATGGATATTTTTGCGGACTGTGTGCTAACGTATCATAATAAACATTTGCTTTTTTGTTAAATTGGAATGTAGTCCCAGCACCATACATCTTCATATAAGTACTTCTAGCCGAATCTTCTTTTTCAATTACATTTTTCGTAGCAGGAAGTTCGACATTTTCGCTTTCAATTATATCTTTATCAGCAGAAAGGTTCTTATTTTCACTTTCAATTGCATTTTCTATAACGGAAAGAGTTTCACTATTACTTACCACATTACCTGCAAGAGCTTTTTGCAGCATCTGAAGATATTTTTCATCGCTAATACTCCAACAGCTAGGGTGATACAATGAAATAACCTTGGTTTGCTTATCTAATCGAATATAATTTTCTAACAGCCAACGTACTCCATCTCCACAACACACTATTAATTCAGGAGAAATTAATTCTATCTCTTGGCTGATAAATTCAGCATACCGTTTTACATATTCCTCTAAAGTTTTCCATACGCAACCAACAAACCCTCCACGCTTATTCAAATTTATAACTGCGACAGAACGCAAAGCGGCATGGTCTTTATTTATCGTCTTAAAATCATCATTAAAAATAGCATTAGCCAGCATAGAAAGACGCTTAGAGAATATCGTTTCCGGCACTTCACCATAAGCTACCCTGCGATGCCAAAACATAACAGTTTCAGCATTTTTAGCAGCTGCTTTATCATCATCATGTTCACCATACCAATAAGCTTCTTTAGCAATAAACAAAACTCTTGGCGAACTTTTAGCAAAACTTTCTTCGTTAATTATCCCATCAGGCAAAAAAGCATAAACAGGTACATTACCAGCAATATAATCAGTATTAACTTCACACTTATGTGCTAATTTCCACAGAGGCAATAATTCTCCAACACTAGAGCAAGCATTAATATGCTTCTTTTGAAATGGAAATTCAAAATTATTAGTGTTACTTGTGTCAGACATACACTTAACCTCCAAAACTTATATTATGTCAATAATTCTCATTATCGCTGTCAGTGTCCTGTTTAAAATCTTCAGCATAATTATCAAAATGATAGCCATCTTCTTCCTTATGTGAAGCGACCTTGATCACTGCCGGAAGAAGATGCTTCACTCCTACTTTTTCTGCAATAATCTCTTCACTGTCTACCCCGTTCATCAGACTCATAATTACCGTATTCTCCGTGGTTGCTTTCTGAATACTTTCCAATGCCGCCGAAAGTGAGCCATACTTCAATGCAACAATCAGTAAATCGACAGCGTCTGTTTCTCCGGGGTTCCATACTTCGGGATGGTATATTTTTCCGTTAATTGTGCATCCATTCTGTTTCAGTCTCTCTGCTCGTTCTCCTTCTGCGATCACTCCAAGCTCTATATCATTTCTGCTCGATAATCCCCAGATTACATAAGAGCCTACTGCTCCGGCACCGAGGACTGCCACTTTCTTAATTTTCATTCATTTCTCCATTTCTTATCCGATCAGGACTTTTTTGCCTTCAAAAGCGAAACCATAATGATGTATTCTTTCCTGCTCTTTGCACTATACAAAGATGCTGTTCGCAGTACTTTGCGAACAGCAATCACTCGTAAGTATTATACACTATCTTTCCCAAAAGAAACAGTACTATCTTACTCTTCCATCTGATCATCCATCTGATACTTTGTCAGATCAACCTTTCCATCTACTACTTCCACACCGTCTTCTCTCAAAAGCTCTGCCTGTACATCTGCTCCGCCAAATGCAAATGCTCCGGCAAGCTCGCCTTTTGCATTCACAACACGGAAACATGGAATGTGATCCGGATCCGGATTCTTATGAAGCGCATTTCCAACTGCTCTTGACATCTTTTCATTTCCTGCCATCTTCGCAACCTGTCTATAAATTGCCACATGCCCCTTTGGAATCCGTTTTACAGCCTCATAGATCCTTTTCGTAGGGCTGTCTGTTA
>OLSA01001076.1_pt1 | contig 23360 bp, 10 predicted proteins | sample 1672731 | NCBI WGS metagenome assembly OLSA01 (sample SAMEA3136718, study PRJEB25190) | human gut metagenome | biome: human gut; feature: human-associated habitat; material: faeces | place: Austria | collected 2013
AAATTTGTTCATTGCTGTGTTTATATCTTCCAAAATCATAACTTCAACTGCTGAGGCTGCATCTTTTATACCCTGCTCAGCCAAAACTCTTTCGCCCTTGCTAAACTTGCCAAGCACATGATTTACAAGATTTCCTTCATTTGCACCTACTCCCACGCGCACCCTCTTAAACTTCTGAGTTCCCGCGTGATTAATAATACTCTTCAAACCATTATGACCGCCTGCGCTGCCCTGGGCTCTAATTCTAATTCTTCCCGTAGCCAAATTAATATCGTCAGAAATAACAATAATGTCATTCTCCGGATCAAGCTTATAGAAATCCATAACTGCTCTCACTGACTCACCGCTAAGATTCATATAAGTCTGTGGCTTCACCAAAATCACTTTCTCGCCACCAATATTTCCAATACCGCATAAAGCCTTGTGTCTCTTAGTCTTCACCTCAACACCTATCTGACTTGCCAACTCATCTATAACATCAAAACCAATATTGTGTCTTGTTTTATCATATTCCTTATCAGGATTCCCTAATCCAAAAACTGCATACATAATCGTACCTGCCTTCTATAATTTACAAAATAGTCTTACTCTTAATGATACTATTTTTAGGAGTTTATTTCAACTAACTAAGGGGATTATGTTTGTATTTAATCCTTTTAAAAAAAAATTAACCCTCCGAAAGCTGACACTTTCCGAGGGATTCTTCTTTTTTTAATATTTACTTTTCATCTCTTGTAACAACACTTATTCCAATACCAATTGCATTAGGTCCAACGTGACATCCTATACTAAATGACAATGAATCATAATATATATCGTCGATTTCGTTTTCAAATGTATCTTTTACCATCTTGTACCACTGGTCTGCGTCTTCCTGTTTCTGGAATGTTCCTGCTGCTCCAAGTCTTAACTGTTTTCTATCTACATCAGCAAATCTTGTATTAAGGTCTTCTTCAATAGCTTCTAACATCTTAAGTTCAGCTTTCTTCATTCCTCTAACTTTAGTGAATGCATCAAGCTTTTCACCCTGAATTGTAAGTACAGGCTTAATGTTAAGAACTGCTCCTATGGCTGCTCCTGCTGCTGTAACACGTCCTCCTTTTTTAAGGTATTCTAAAGTATCAACAGCAATGTAAATACTTGAATTGTAAGCATTTTCTTCAAGTTTCTTTTTTATTTCTTCTGCTGTCATTCCCTGATTAGCCATCCATTTTGCTTCAAGCACTGACTCTCTCATTGTTACTGAGATTCTGTGGTCATCAACAACCTGAACCTTTCCGTCATATTCTTCTGAAAGCTGAATTGCCGCGTGACATGAAGCACTTAATGCGCTTGACATTGGAATGTAAACAACCTGTTCATAGCCTTCCTTCAAAATGCCATCCCACATATCCATTACATCCCCGGGTGATGGCTGTGATGTTGTAACATTCTTTCCTGAAGTCATTGCGCCATAATATTCTTCCTGTGTAATGTTCTTTCCTTCGTAAAAAACATCTCCCTCTATGATAACCGGCATTGGAAGAGAATATATTCCAATTTTCTTTCCTTCTTCCGGTGTAATTCCACTATTACTATCAGTCATTACTGCTGTTTTCATATTAGTCTACCTTTCTCTAATAATTCATATTTAATGTTTTCTCGTTATTTCTTCTATATGATTGTATCTAAAACAGCCCAAATCAACAGGCATATTTTACCCAATATTAACTTTTACAGTATAACATCTGATTGCTAATTAATCAATAAAAGTAAGCATTTAGGGAATTTTTCTTTGATATTAAAAATAATTTTTGCAATTTAATAATTAGTACAAATTAGTTTATAAGAAGAAAAGGACACAGCCTACTAATTACCGTAAACTGTGCCTCTTTTCTTGTTTAAACACTTGGTTTTTTATTTTTTCAAAATATTACGTCAGACTTATTTAGTATAAACACTCATTTCCCACAATGAATATCCATATGGAAGTGCTCTTTCCACGCCCTGCATTCTTACATATCTTGCCTTTGTAGCGTCAAATGTTATAGTTTCTTCTCCACCTTTTCCATCTGTTACATTCTTAACTGTTGTCCAGTTTTTGCCATCTGTTGACGTCTGAATCTTGTATGCCTTTCCGTAAGCACCTTCCCAGTTAAGTACTACCTTGTTGATTGTGTAAGCCTTGCCTAAGTCTACTAAAAGCCATGCATCATCCACAAAGTTTGATGACCAACGTGTTCCGTTGTCCCCATCTACTGCATATTTTGCTGCCATTGCATCAGCTTCATTTCCTGATGATGTAGCCTTAGCTGATTTTGCAACGTTTGTACCTGATGGAACTGATGAATCTTCATTATTTGAATCATCTGATGTTGAGCCTGAAACTTTACCGTAAACTTCCATTTCCCACAATGAATATCCATATGGTAATGCTCTTTCTACACCCTGCATTCTTACATATCTTGCATCTGTAGAATTAAATGCTACCGTTTCTTCTCCACCTTTTCCATTAGTCACGTTTTTAACTGTCTTCCATGTTTTTCCATCTGTTGATGTCTGAATCTTATATGCTTTTCCGTAAGCACCTTCCCAAGTTAAAACAACTTTATTAACTGAGTATTTTTTTCCAAGGTCTACATAAATCCATGCATCGTCTGCAAAATTAGATGACCAACGTGTTCCCTTATCTCCGTCTACTGCGTTTTTGCCACCAAATACATCATTTTCTGAACCTGATGTTACTATTTTACAACCTGTAGAAATAATCTTTGTTTCTGATGTGTCAGGTGTTGTTGGCTGCTCAGGTTCTGTTGATGAACCGTCAATCTTGTATTCTGCTGTTGCCACAGATGAATCAATCATTCCTTTTCTGTAAGCAATCGCTTTTAATGTTGTATTCTTGCTTATCTTAATACTTGGAACGTATAAGTTTGACTTTTCGTTAGGTGTTGAACCGTCTGTTGTATATCTGATTTCCACACCCTTAGTATTACTGCTAATGTTTACATTCAAAGCCTTACTGTATGTTCCTGATGGAATGCTAAATATTGGTGTTTCAACTTTTGCAGCTTCATACACACCCATTTCCCACAATGAATATCCGTATGCTAATGCTCTCTTTACACCTTGCATCTTTACATATCTACATTCAGTTGCATCAAATACAATGCTTTCTTCTCCACCTTTGCCATTGTTGTTTTCATATACTGTTGTCCAGTTGTTTCCATCTTTTGAAACCTGAATCTTGTATTCCTTAGCATATGAAGCTTCCCAGTTAAATGTAACCTTATTAATTGTGTAATTCTTTCCTAAATCAATCTGACAATACTGATTATCTGTAAATTCTGAAGACCATCTTGTTGTTCCGTCGTTATCGACTATCTTACTTCCGTCTACACTTGGATTTTCTGATGATGAAACCTTAACGTTCTTGCCTAATGCAATATTGTCTTTAAGTGAAACATCTGTGCCATTCACAGTGATTGTGCTTGAAGCCATTGCAGATGTAATATATTCATCTTTTACTGCGATAGCTTTAACTGTTGCTGTACTTGATACTGCAAATACTCCATCATAAACCTTTGATGATGTTGTTGGCATTGTTCCGTCTGTTGTATAGTAAATAGTAACTCCAGGTGTTTCTGATGAAATTGTTACATACTGTGTATCATCATATTTTCCTGATGGAACAGATATTTCAGGAGTTGAAGCCTGTACTATGTTAAAGCTCTTATTCTTATATACTTCAAAGTTTACAAGTGCCTTTGCACCAATTGTTGCTGTGCCAATCTTGTTACCGTTAGTTTTAAATGTTACAACCTTTGTGTCGTTAGTAGGATTCCAAACTGTTGCTGTGTATTTGCTTGTATCCTTGTTGTAATATACTGCTGCTGAGCAATCTCCTGTTGCAACAATGTCAGTTGTTTTTACGCCTAACTGTTTCATACTGTTAATAAACCAATATGTGTTAGCTGTATCTGTTTTCTGAACCTTTGTATCGTTTGCAAGGAATTTCTCCATTGCAAGACTTGGATTAGTCTGTGAAAGGAATGGCCATGTAATATGTTGCCAACCTGTATCTGCCTGTGGATACTCTTTAAGCATCTTGTCAATTTCTTCCTGACTCTTTCCTTCGTTCTTAGCTGCCTGTACTGCCTTAGCCATTGCTATTGTTGTATCATCTAACAATCCCTGATATATTTCAGCACATCTGCTCTGATTCATTCCGTAATATGTTAAATATTCTGAAATCGGAAGCCACTGAATACCATAAACATATAATGGCTGTCCACCAAAGAATGTTCCATAGAAGTTAATTCCACCGTAGACCTGACCTACTACATTGTATGGCCATTCTTTAATCCAGTTGTCTTTGTCGTAATCGAACCAATACTGTTCCACTGCTTCCATTTCATTTGTAAATCCAAATACTCCTGCATCTCTGTATTCATCATTTTCTGTAAGAACTCCCCAAAGATACATACTTACCCAGCTAAATAATGATTCACTGGCTGATTCCTGATTGTTACCTGAATCATTGTCTGCGTATCCGCCTGCCCATGAATGTCCTTCGTACATATCATAAGCTCTAAATCTACAGTATTCACTATCATTGTCAGAAGGTCCGGCATAATCTCTAATCATCATTTCAATCATACCTTTGTAATCATTATAAAATTCATTATCATATGTAGCTAAAACTGTTGCTGCAAACATGAAGTAACCATATGTAAAATGGTGATCACAAATTGCTGCATTTGCCCCAAACTCGCTCTGTTCATAGTAAAGAGTTCCCCAGTTATTATTATAAATAAAATAACTGATATCATCCTTTCCTTCATAAGTAAACCAGTTAACAAGAATCTTCTTCATTCTCTTTAAGAATGTATCTCTAAGTTCTGTTTCTCCAAGCTGGTCTGCCATAAGAACTCCCATTCCCAAAGGATGAAGGTTCTTGCCTTCCCAATATGCATCACCTGCAGGATTTAAATTCTTTGTTGCATCCTCCAATTCATTTAAGTAACCTAAAACTGCCTCTCCATCAAACTCTGCATTAGTTGGAAGAGCAAATGTTGGAAGAAGTCCTGCAAACTCTGAAACTGTTGTAAATGAAAGTCCTTCAATAGTCTTTAAATCACCTCTTACAGATGAATATGTTGCAAATGCCTTATTATCATCTGTTGAATTTTTCCACTGATGAGGAAGCATACATATAAATGTCTGATCTGTAAATCCATTTCTCTTAAGACTTGTTGTAGTCTTATATGTTGAAGTTACCTTTGCTTTACTGTCATCATAACTGTATGTAACTTTTGTATCTGTAACAAAAGCATATCCATGTCTATAGAATGTTTCAATCTGTGATTTATCTTTCATTGTTCCAATAGACATATAACCGTTAGTTTCAGGGAATGTTACTCTAATATAACTTCCGATTTTCTTAAATGTTGTATTTTCAGGAACAGTTAAACAATAATAACTTTTTGATGTTTTTGTTTTGCTCTTGTTATCACTGTCTGTAATTTCAAGACCGATATGATCTGCTTTCATTGAATCTAGATTTTTTGCCAATATTTCATTTCCGTTACCGTCAAAAATTGATGTAATGGCTGATGATGAAATATAAACTGACTTTGTATCGCCATATTCTGTATAGATGTAAGGTGAACCTTTTACAAATGTACTTGTCATTGCAACATGATTGTCGTCTGCAAGCTGTGCTGTTACTGAATAGTCACCATATCCACTTACCTTATCACAAGCTGTAGCTGTATCAAGGTTTTCAGGCAAAATATAAAAATCAGTTTCAGTTTCAGAATTAACCGATACGTTTACATCAGTACTGCCCATGTCAGGAAGCCAGCCACTTGTTGCTGTCAAAATGCCAAGTCCCTTAGTTGAATATTTCATTTTCATTGGAAGAGTTGACATTAAGTTTCCAAACTTATTAATAAGCATTGACTGCCACCAGTCATTACTTGCTATCGGTGATTTAACATCATCTGTTTTGTAAACAGGTAATTTTGCTTTTTCGTTGTACATTGAATTTGCAAGATATGTTCCCTTACCGTTTGAAACAACATACGAATCAGGAAGGTTTGGAATACTATGGGTTACCTTTCTGTCGCCTGCTTTGTACTTATAAACCTTCATTTCCTTTATGCTAAATCCGCTACCACTTTCAACCCTTGTATATCCATACATTCTTACATAACGTGCATTGGCATATAGTTCAATATTTGCAACTTCATTACCATAACCTTTAAGCTGTCTGTATAAAGTTGTCCAATTACCCCCATCTTTTGAAACCTGAATGTCATACATCTTTCCTGCATCAGATGACCAATCAATTTCAACACGTCCAATATCATAATTTGCTCCAAGGTCAACCATAAACCACTGATTGTCTTTTTCTCCTGATGTCCAATATGAATTATCATTTCCATCAACTGCATTCTTAGCCAATACAGAAGTCTGGTCAATTACTCCATTATCGTCGTACATCCACCATACATCTCTTAATGATGATGCTGTAGCATTTTTATTTAAGGCAAGATTTTCACCATAATCTACGGGTCTTTTTGTTACCCCGTCTTTACCGTACACTTCAAACTCATACAAAGAATATCCGTAAGCTTCTAAAGCCTTCTTTGTCATATAAACTCGTACATATCTGGCATTTGCTGTTATGTTTAAGTCCTCATTTCCACCTTTGCAATCGGAATTAACATAAACATCACTCCAATTTTCTTCGTCATTTGAAACCTGAATCTTGTATTCCTTGGCATAAGCACCTTCCCAATATAACTTTACGCCTGTTACATCAGTAACTTTTCCCAAGTCAACATAAATCCACTCTGTGTTATCATTCCATGCACTTTCCCATCTTGTACCGGTGGATCCATCTACTGCATAAGCCGGGTCACTATTTCCCACTGAAGAACTTGCATACACCATTCTTCCTGTAGAAATTACATAAGGTGCATCGTCTGCTGCCATAACATTTTGAATCTGCCCTGCCGGCAACATTCCCGTAACCATTGCTGCTGTCAAAAAGGCCGCTGTGGCTTTCTTTGCCACTGCAATCTTCTTACCTTTTCTCATTATTTTCTTACCTCCTAAATAAAAAAATACAATATATACTTTTAACCCTCTAAAACCTTCCGTACCTGGATTTCTTTAAAGAAATATTCTAGTCCTTTCCAATCTAAAACATTCTCAAAAAATCAAATTACTTTTCTAGAATATTTTAGGAAAATGTTTTTTGCAATATTTCAACAAAGAATAGTTGATTTTAGACGTATTTTTGTATATATTGTATAATTTTTACTTAATTTTACTATTATTTAGCTCGAAAATTCGGCATAATTAAAATTTTATTTCTTTCATATTTTTATAAAAACGATTCATTTTTCTAAAAATAGTTTTATGCTAATACTTTTCCTTCAGGGAATATTGTTCTAAATACTTTTCTTACTAATGGTCCTGCAATAATTAACTGGAATGGTAATGCCATTACAAAATTCTTTGGTATGTTAGTTAACCAGATGAATAATACGTTGCTGAAATCACCCATTCTAATACTTGCTTCAACCGCACCATAAAGTGACATTATAATTACCATTGGAACAACCATTGAACATGAAACTGAAATTACTTTTCTAAGTGTACTGCTATCCGGCTTAACCAAATATTTAAAGGCAAATCCCTTAGCCAATCCTGAAACTACAAACCAATCCATACATGCTGCAAATACATAGGCAATTGGAAATCCTAACCATGCATCCTTAATAACCTGGGCGTTAAATGTTCCTGTGTGTAATGTTACGTTGTAAATGCTCATCCATAAAACCATAGTGAAGCACATAATTACTGTGTAAATAAAACTTTCTCTCTTATTCTGTGGCATAATAAATCCTCCTTTTATTTTTGTGTTCTTTTTCAACAGTGAAATCCATCTGCATTGCTATTCTCAATGAGTTCAGTGTGGAAGACTTTTATTCAAACATAAGAAGTTTCCGTTTAGCTCATTTCACATAATAAAAAGTAGAGATGTAATAGTTGTTAAACTCGTTACCATCTCTACTTTCGTATCTGACTTTCACTGCGTTCTTTTAATTTCCTTAGGTATTCTACAGTAAAATTTTATTTTTCGTAAGTACTTTTTTAAATTTCGGCACTTTAAACAATAATATGTATAAAGCTACTTTAAGGCACACACTATTGCATAAAAAACCTCACGAAATAATGCTGATATTATCTTACATTTCCGCCTTTCATGGCTGCCTTTCTCTGATACATTTTCTTGTCAGCATTTTCAAGAAGAATTTTTAAGTTTAATTCTGATTTTCTCTCAGATTTTCAATTAATTTAAACACTTCCGGATGCTTTTCTTTTAAATGCTCATCAAGAACATGTCTTCTTTCCTTAAATCTTTCTGCCATTTCAGGATGTTCATCCCTGATTCTTCTATGTATTTCTTCTCTATGCTTTTCTAAACGTTCAGCAATAGTTTTTTCATCTTTTCCTGAAATATTAACAATCTCTTTTAGATGTTCTTCAAGATGCTCTAACCACTCGTCCTCGTCAAAAGCATCCATATGTGACCAGCTTCCGTGGAAAAGTTTCTCCATATCTCCTGTTTTCTTTAACTGCTGAATCTGCAAAACAATCTGCTTTTCAATTTGCTCTTCACTTTCAGCTCCGTATGCCCAAACGAACTCCTGAACCTTATTATCTACTCTTTTTCTTGAAGCACTTCTTTCTTCATTTTCTACGCCACCCTCTAAAGGATAAGGTCTTCCAATACCCATATCCTTCAAAGCAATGTGAATAGTTCTTCTAACTCTTCCTTCTTCAATCATATACCCTAGCCCCAGTGTTCGAAGTTGCTCATTAATCTTTGCAATATGTTCAGTAATATAAAATCTAATGCCTTTGTCTTCAAGTGACTTGTACAACATTGCCAGCCTATCTGCTGCAGTTATGTCAATACTTCCAACGCCACCTGCATCAAGAATTACAGCTTTGGTATCCGGTTTTATGCTGTCTTCAATATCGCGTTGCAACACCTGAATATTGCCAAAAAATAAATTACTGCTAAATCTATAAATTACAACTCCTTCAATGGCATGTATTTGTCTTCCCTCGTTCAAATCCCTAAAATGTCTATGCCCCGGCTGTATTCCAAGAAAACATCTTGAAGGTTTTGATGTTCTTATAATCATTTCTGTAAAAGAAAGAATAATACCAATTAAAACACCATTTATTGTTCCAAGTAAAAGTACACCGAGAAAAGCTCCCATAAAAATTAGAAATTCAGTTCTGCTTACCTTCCACAACCTTGCCGCCAAGTCAAACTCCGTTGCACCCATAAGTGCTGAAATAACTATTGCCGTCAAAATAGGAATAGGAAGATATCCGATAAATCCTGTTCCGCAAAGAAGTAACACTATCATAGAAAATCCTGCCACAATGCCTGTAAGCTGAGTTTTTGCCTGATATTGTTCACCCATTGCCGTACGGGAAACTGAACCGTTAATAGGGCAACATCCTGTAAAAGCAGCCATAAAATTACCTAAGGAAAATGCAAAAATCTCCTGATTATCATTTATTCTGTAATTATTTTTTTGAGCAAAACTATTCTCTGCCAACAAAGTTTCAGCCATAATTACTACTGCCACCGACAAACTGATAGTAATAGTCTGCTGAATTGGAATAGCCGAGAAATCAGGAATACTCCACTTTGGAAGTCCCGGCTCTACTGCATTTAAAGTCTTAATTCCCCAATCTCTTATTGGAAGACTTATTGTGAAAATCGTACCCACAAACATTAAAACTACTGCCATTGGAAATTTAGGCATTATCTTCTTCGAGGCAAAAAGTATTACCAGCGCTATCACTCCCATAATTACTGATGGCATATTTATATTAAGCGCAGTCTTATAGATATGTTCGGCTAATTCGAAAAACTCTCCTGTTCCCGATGTGCCTCCCATAACCTTTGGAATCTGCATTAATATGATTGTTGTACAAATACCTGTTATAAAACCACCCATTACCGGTGCTGAAATGTAATTAACCAGCTTTCCGGCTTTCATAAAATAAAAAGCCAACAACCATAAGGCAACAAAAAACGTCATAACAGGAACTGCTGCCATAGCCTTGTCTGAACCAGCCTCTATGTTAAGTGTCAAAAGCGCTGAACCTACAAGAGCTGCAGGAGCCGCGTCCACACCAAATATAAACTGAGGCGATGTAGAAAAAAGTCCAAAAACAAGAATTGGAAATACCGAACCATACAATCCGTAAACTGCAGGCAGACCGGCTATCTGTGCATATCCCATAGAGATAGGAATAGACACCGCCATAATAATAATTCCTGCAATAATGTCCTTTATAAAATTGTCTTTGTTATAATTTCTTAATGTTTGCAATAGTTTTATATTCATTTTTAAACCTTTCTGTTCGAACATCCTGACTTTACCTCAATTGGGCATATTTTTTCATCTCTCTGGCATCAGTATAACGCAAATCCCCATTGACGTAAACGTAAATTCTACGCAAATCCCCATTGACGTAAACGTAAATTCTACGCAAATCCCCGTTTATTACTTTTTGGTAGCAATTATATTGATAAATAGGTTTCTTTTTAGTCTAAACATTTCCATTAACTTTATTATCAATGGCGCGCACTAATAATTAATATCTTTTTCGTGTATCTGCATTCTTACCACAATACGCTCTTTCAATATATTCTTGTTTGACTTTCCACTTTACATAGATTATTATTTTATACAGAAAAAATATTCAAAAGAGGTACATATATGCAGAATGACAAAAATTTCTTAGGCACGGCTCCTATTGGAAAGCTTCTTCTAAAGCTGTCTATTCCAACGGTAATCGCCCAGCTTATTAATATGCTTTATAATGTTGTAGACAGAATTTATATAGGACATATTCCGGGGGAAGGCAGTCTTGCTCTTACCGGAGTCGGCGTGTGCATGCCGATTATTATGATTGTTACTGCTTTTGCAGCACTTATCAGTTCCGGTGGTGCGCCAAGAGCTTCTATTTGTATGGGAAAACAAGATAATAAATCCGCAGAACAAATATTGGGAAACTGCTTTTCTTTACAGATTGTTGTTTCTATTGTTCTTACGGTGGTTTTGCTGATTTGGAATAAAGATTTGTTAATGGCTTTTGGTGCCAGTAAAAATACACTTGGATACGCAACGGACTATATGCGTATTTACGCTTTAGGTACATTGTTCGTTCAGTTAACTCTGGGCATGAATGCTTTTATTACTGCTCAGGGATTTACAACAACTTCAATGGTTTCCGTTCTTATCGGTGCCATTTGTAATATTACTTTAGACCCTGTATTCATTTTTGTTTTTAATATGGGCGTAAAAGGTGCAGCCCTTGCAACTGTGCTGTCACAGGCAATTTCAACCATATGGGTAGTTGTTTTTCTTAGTGGCAAAAAAACACAGCTTCATCTGCGAAAAAAATATATGGGCTTGAAGCCTAAAATTTTTCTTCCATGTGTTGCACTGGGACTTGCAACTTTTATTATGCAGGCAAGCGAAAGCGTTGTAACCGTCTGCTTTAACTCATCTCTCCTTCATTACGGTGGAGATATTGCCGTTGGTGCCATGACTATTTTAACCAGCGTTATGCAGTTTGCCATGTTGCCACTTCAGGGAATCGCCCAAGGCTCACAGCCTATTGCCAGCTATAATTACGGTGCAAAAAATGCAGACAGAGTAAAGAAAACTTTCCGTCTGCTTGTAATTACATGCTTAACATATTCCACATTGCTTTGGGCTGCAGTACAGATTATTCCAAAAGTATTCGTAAGTATTTTTACTTCCGACGCAAAACTGGTTGCCTTTACTGCACCAATGTTAAAAATATATTTGGGTGGTTTATTCCTTTTCGGAATTCAAATTGCCTGTCAGATAACATTTACGTCCCTTGGCAAAGCAGTCAACTCTATTATTGTTGCTGTTGTGCGTAAGTTCGTACTGTTACTTCCGCTTATTTATATTATGCCTCACGTTGTATCTAATCCAACTATTGGCGTATACATGGCAGAGCCTATTGCAGATATTATTGCTGTGCTGTTTACATCTGTTTTATTTACATTCCAGTTTAAAAAAGCACTTGCACAAATTAGGAATTCTAATGAAATGTAACGAAGAATGTGATATTCTTATTAAATTTACAAACCGAGATGATCCTTATTACTATTGCATTAAAGATGAAATCTTTAATGCAATATATCACAGATTTCTTCCTGAAGACTTTGATGAATTTGGTTTCTCCTCCGGCATTAGGCTCAGCCACATACTTCTTTATTCCACCCTTTGTAGCTTCGCCACACTTTCCACATGCATTGAAACTTTACCTCGTATTAACATTCGCGCACAATCTAGTGTAATCATAATTTTTTGCACCCCTTGTCATAAAATATAAAAAGTTGCACCATTCCGGCTGACATCCGTTATAATCTAAGTAACGTAATATTCAAAAATTCATTAAAAATAGTATATAACTTATCCCAGTCAACCGCAATTTCATAATCCAATAGGAACTCAAGAATATTACCCAAAAGCAAATTCCAATTTCCTAAATAATCTTTATTAGATGCCCTTGCGAACAACGAATTATGAATAATTGTCATATAATGATTTTGGATATCTCTAATTAGCTTCTTTGCGACATGAATAATAGCTACTCGGTAAGGATAAGAGGCTATTTAGTTCTACATCAAAGATAGAATTATTTACACCAACAGTATTTGCTGCTAACTCCTTTAACTTCAGGAATTGCCGAGGCAAAAAATTGCCTCTGGACAATGAGCGAAGTTTTTCATAAGAAGCTGAATTCATGCGAGCCATCTTTTCAGCAGAACCATAGTTTTCAAGCAGATACAAAGCAGTTTTTGAAAATCGCTCATTAAATAATGGCTTGAGCTCGATAACTTAAATACCGTAAATGAACTAATACGATACGGAATAATAAGTGAAGACAACACCAATAAATTTATATCACTCCATCAGATGATTATGGAGGTTTCACTAGTTGAGAATATGCCTTCTGTATCATTATGCAAAAAGCTACTTAATCATCTACATTTTATTTGCCTTGCAAGAGGTCTTGATGTGACAAGACCTGTCATTATAACTAATGCACTTACAAGTATAAATAACCACATTATTATAGAACACAATAACTATTATCTTTCTTTTCTTCAGGATATGTTCCCTTACTTTGAAAAGTACGGATTAATTAACGTATTGCCCGACATAATAAGCAGAATTGAATTATTGATGAATGAAAAAGAATCCACTATAAACGAACTAGACAAAGCACTGTTGTTGGATTACAAAGTATGGCTTTTACTTTCAAAAAAAGAATATGACAATGCTATAAAGAAATACAACAAAGCAATTACAGGTCGATATCACACTCTGTTCCACTCCTATCCTCAACAAAAATCCTTCTTGTTCATTTAATATTTTCTTTATTTTAAATTCTTGTATTTTTGTAAGTGGGACAGAAAAAGCGATATCTTTGTCTTGAAAATTTTTTGACATAATTCTATAATACAAATCTTAAATAAAAATCTGCCACTCTTCCAGTTCACTGTCCAAAGGTTTTTCATAGATTAAGCTTGATATCCTGCCTACTTTGTTCGTTTTGACACATTCATCTCTGCCAACATATTTTTCCCAAGTATTGATGTTTTCCCTCCAGTGACAACTCCTTCTTTGCCTGAAGAGCCTAGGGATTTTATATCAGTTTATCATACATTATTTAGTGTTACAAAAATGCCCGCAACGCCTTTGTTAATCAGGCATTGCGAGCAATATAACACTTTATGATTTTTTATGATAAACTGTAAAACGTTCATGTATTTGTGAAATAATTTTAGGTTTAAAATATTGCCTTATACTCATTATCTTTAATATAATTTTTCATAAGCTTAAACAGCTTTGGGCTAATCAGTATTCTCTGCTCTCTGTCATAATATACTTTAGTCTTGTACACGTCGTGTGCTGAAAAATCTATTAGCTCACGTAATTCGAATTTTTCAGGATGATAGCCCTTTGGAATATCGTATAAGGCATACTCTCTGCCGCAACTTTCACATATTCTATATTCATAGACACTTGATATAACGTCATATTCTTCTATGGGGGTAAATGCATATCCTTGCATTTCTTTACCGCAATAGACCGGTCTAAAATCCTCACTGTTAACTCCATTGTCTAAGAAATAATTGTATAGGTCAGCTGACACGCATAACAGTTCTTCTATTCCTGCACCAAACTTGAACATTTTTCTTGGTCTTCCGCCCTTTACTTTCTTTCCAACTTTTATAATGTCCACATCCTTTAGTATTCTTCTTCCGCATGTATCACATGGATAGTCATTATAATCCTTGCTCTGAATATAACTTCTTGTCGGATTTAACCAAAACATTTTTGCCTTTTCAAGTTCTTCGTCAGTGTACTTATAGAAATATTCAATTATTAAATCCACTTCATCCATATTTTCTCCAAACTTCATTATTTCATTATAAAGTTGACTCATATATTCTACTTTATACACATCACCTATCAATTCCCCATCATTTCTTACCACATAAGATTTTAACTTGTTTCTAAGTTCACGTTCTTCTTCTGCTCGTTTGTAAGCAAATTCTGGGTATACACCTACTGCTATTTCTGCATAAATTTCCACTTTTGTCTCTCCTTTTTTCTTAAACGCTTTATTAGTATTCCTTTATTTTCCATAATTAGCCTCTATCCATCTCTTTGCAATTGTTTTAAGTTTAGGCATGTCTCCATACACCTTGTCACAAGCAACTAACAATTTTTTCTTGGTCACACCGCTGTAATTAGTTCCATATCCTATCTGTTTTTTCCATCTTTTTGTTATTTTCTTATGTAGATTTTTTGACAGAGGTATTGAAAGCATTTCCCCTTTTTTACAAGTCGTTTTCATTGTGCGTAATAAACGTTTTTCAATTATATGATGTACTTCAACATTTTTAACTCCTTTATATGACTTTTTTAAATGTCTATACTCGCCTATTGAAATTTTTGACATACTGTTAATGTCAGAAATTGTCTCAGCAGCTCGCAATGCCATTTTCTTTTTAACTGCAAATTTACCTGCCTTTGCAATTTTTCTGGTCTTCCTGAATTTTAATGATACTTTAGCTGCAGATGAACTTCTTGATATTGCTCTAGATGCTTTTATACCTGCCTTTGCACCTTTTCCTACATATGATCCTGGTACATAAGGAAGAAATGTAGCACCAATATCCCAAGCCAAATAACCTAAATTTCCCCAGGATGGATCATTTATCAATTCATATCCTGAATATACAATGCTACCTGCATCAAGCAATGTTTCAATAAAATGTCCACTCGTATCCACATAACTTATAGGATTTCCCGCGCAATATGCATATAAGTTCCATGAATTCTCATCTGATTCCGCTCCTCTGTACGTGTCCTGACTTAAGAATTCACCTTCATCTGCATTATAATAGCGGGCATTCAGGTAATAAAGTCCTGTTAATTCATCATAAATTCCACCTGTATAACAAATTTCATTATAGAAATCACTATCTGTTTCAATTGATGTTTCGCCATAGTCTGTATAACTGTAACTCTGACTGCATTCACCTTTTCCATTTGTTATGGCTGTTGTAGAGCCCTGAACATCCTTTGAATAGAAATACTCACTCTGGCTGCCACCATAATATCTAATGCCTGCAAATGTATTGTTCTCATTTCCTATGATGTTCTGGCTTGTCTTTTTACCATTATCATCCGTTGTGTATAATAGTACACTTCCTTCATAATAATAACATGTTGTGGTTGTGATGGACTTTCCATCTGCCGTTGTTGTTTCCGTCTTTCTGATTCTCTGTCCCTGACCGTTATAATCATTATGCTGTCTGCTTACCTCAACATTGTCTTTTTCTATTTTAACATCAACTAACTGATTTTCAACATCATATTCATAAGATGTAACTGTTCCGTTTCCTGTATCCGTGGCACTTATTTGGTTTCCTTTTACATCATATTTATATGACTTGCTTGAGGTTTTAACACTTGAACCGTCCTTACATTCGATTACCGTGCTTGAAGTTAACTGATTCAGGCTATTGTAACTGTTATATGAATAACGACCTGTTGTTTTTGACTGGTCTGTTGCTACCGTGTCAGTCTCTAGTTCAGACTCATATGTTCTGTTTCCAACCTTATCATACCTGTAGGTGCACCGTGTTGTTTTATATAACAGTCTGTTATTTTTTTCAGAGGCCACAAGTCTTCCATCTTTATCATAAGAATAGTTTGTTTCCTCATCCTTTAATGAATTATCATAACCGGTTTTCTCATGTTTATATGTAATGTTCGAGTTTCTGTCGTATTTATACTCATAGCTTTCAAGTACTTTTTCCCTATTGGAATTCGTATAATACTTCATTGATGTTACTCTGTCAAAACCATCATATTCATAATCTCTTTGAATGTAATCCGTTCCATTACTTAAGAAATTTTTGTAATCCCTGATGTATTGTATTTTACTGTCATTATAATACTCATACTTTCTGATTGGAACTGTCTTATCAGACAATATTCCATCAATTTCAGTAATCCACTTGTCCTTGTTATATACAAACTTTATTCCTTTTAATTTATCTCCTGAATTATTCGGATAATAAATTTTTTCTATGTTATCATCAACATTGTAAACATACTTTATTTTTGCCTTTTCAATTACATCTTTTGAAGGAGTGCTGCCTGCATTAATTTCAGAAACAGCAATGTTTCTTCCAAATTTATCATATTCATAATATGTATGTCTGTATGATTCACCATTTTTGTAATCAATGGCTGACTGTACATTTCCTTCTGTATCGTATGAATATGTTGTATAGCTTTCACATTTTCCGTTTTTATTAAATTTGGATTTTTTTAATAAATAACCTGTTGATGCTTCGTATTCGGACTGTACATAACTTCCATCAGCATATGTTTCCTTTATCTGTTGACCATTGTCATCATATTCATATACTGTGGATATTCCCTTTCCTAAATTATCCTTCTGATTTATTTCGTCCAGTATTTTTAATGTCTGACCGGCCCCATTATTATATGTTCTTGAAATGTTTCCCATTGCATCAGTAACTGTGCTTTCAACAAGCTTATTGTCAATGACACCTTTTAAGTTAATAAGTTCCTTATCATTTATTATGTTATCATATTTGTATGAATTGGCATTTCCCTCAGGCGTTGTTACTTGTGTAACTCTTCCCTGGTTATCGTATTCATATGATGTAACATTTCCTTCACCGTCTACAGACTTTGTTACGTTTCCATTTACATCATATTCTTTCTTTGTAACTATTGAATCATTTCCAACTTCATACTGTGTTCCCGTAATCTCAGGATTTGTTATTGTTGAAGTCTGATTTCCTTTTGCATCATATGTTGTTACCGTAAGTTTTTCACCCACAACCTTGCTTACGTCATCCTCATTCATTCCACTTACATATGTAGTAAAGACTTTTCCCTGTGAATCATATGTATAATCACTATAAAATCCGTTACTTAATTCTTTCACGGTTCTTCCGTTTCCATCTACATAAGATTTGCTAAGTTCCTCACCCTTTTCATTATATGTTGTTGTTATGAACGCATCATTTACTACCATGCATTGCACTCCATCAAAAACATCTGTGCTTCCATATGTATATTCATTTTTAGTAATCTTTGTGTCGCTTCCAACCTTAAGGGTTGTTGTCTTGTTTCTGTTTAATGAATCATATGTGTATGTTGTTATTCTTCCACACTCATCAGTACTCTCCACAACATTTCCGTTATTATCATATTTACTTTGTGTTGTTTTAACGGTTGTTTTTCCCTTTTCAGTTTTTGTTTCCGTTGTTTTTATTGTTCTAAAGAAATCATCATATTCATACTGTGTTTTGTTCCCTGATTTCTTATCGAGTTCCTCAATTACATTCCCATACCTGTCATAAGTATATTCAACCTGCTCCTCTACTGTTCCTTCTACTGAATTTTCATTTTTTTCGTCACCGACCTCATTGTATTCCGTATCTTCAACACTGAACTTTATGCCGTTTGCCTCATTATTTGTATTCTCTACCAGAGTTTCCGTGACCTTTTTAACCAGACCACTTCCGTCTTTACTGTACTCATACCTTGTGATTTTCTTTTCGACGAAATCCGTTTCCTTTAAAATATTACCTTTTTCATCATATTCATATTTCCTGTTTGAAATGATGTTGTTATTTGAATCTTTAGTAATGCTTTGTGTAGGCTGAACTTTTGTAAAATCATTTCTTGTGTCATTATATTCATAAGTGATTATGTTGCCTGATGAATCTTTTTCGCTCTTAATGTTTCCATTTGGATAATATTCCGTATTCTCCTTTTCGCTTGCATTCTTTTTCACAACCTTGTTATTTTCCAGTGCATAATAACATGATTTTTCCGCTGTGTTTGTTATTAAGGATTTCTTTTCCTTATCATATTCATATGTGGTTACATTGCCACTTCCATCCTTTTTCTCTGTAACTCTTCCATCCCCTGCAAAAGAGTATGTCTCTGAGGATAACTTTTTGTCTTCACCTGAACCATTGTATGATGAAACAACTGCTTTGGAAAGTTTTTCTCCCTCTGAATAACCATATGAATATTTAGTATGTTCTCCATTTGGTTTTACATATTTTCCTATTGTTCCATTTGCATTATACTCTAACAGGTAGCTGTTTCCATTTGCATCTACAATGTCTGACAGTAATCCGTTTTTATAGGAATATTTATACTCAATTTTCTTTCCGTTTGTTCCCTGATATGTTGCCTTTACAAGATGAGAATCCTCATATGTGTAAGAATACCCGTATGCATTATCCTCAACTGATATTTTACTGACAAGTCCCTCTTCATTATAAGAGAAGACAGCCTTTTGACCTTTGTCTGTTGATACCGATTTGATTTTCCCGTCTTTTTCATTGTATGAAATACAAACAAAGTTATTATTTGCTTCTTCAATTAAGACAAGTCTTCCCGCATCATCAAATCTTAATATTTCTCCTGTCTTATCAGTAACCTTATAATGCACATCTATTTCCAGGTTTTCCTTTTCACCTGTTGTCTTCTCAACTGTTTTGTTTATCACATCATCATCAGTTTTCAGTTTCATGTCAGCATTCTCAACACACTCACTCATATATGGTGTGTTTTGCTTTTCAAAGGTATAGACTGCCCTGCTTCCATCAGAATAATAATATTTGTCATCACACTCTGAAACATAAGCATCATATTCACAGTTCCATCCGTATCCAAAGGATGATTTGTTTAACGATTTGGAATTATAATATCTTGTTATCTTTACCGGAATGCTTATTGCCGGAAGTGAAATGTCATCCTGCTCATAAAGGAAATTTCCTTTTGACAATTCTATCTGTCCTGTTCCGTTTGGATTTGAAACGGATGAATACGTAAACATCGAATTATTTCCAAGTCTGTTATTCTTTGTTTCCAGTCCAATTGTCCCTGATGATATTTCTTCTGAACAGTCACTATAAATGTTTCCATTTTCTGTTTTCTTAACAGTTCTTATCTTGTAGTAATAAGTTTTTCCTTCTTCCCCTGATACTTTTATCATTCCCTTTGAAGAGTATGACTTTACAAGTGTATCATTGTCTATTACCACATTTGGTGTTTCAGACCTATATACCTGATATTTAACATCATCTCTGAACTTTCCGCTCTTTGTGGAAAATCTGAGGATTGTGTTTCCTCCAATCTGTTCAACTGCATAAACATTTACGGGTGTATAATCATCCAGTTCATAGTCCGCTGTTTCATAATAATAGTTACAACTTACCTCTTTTGAAACATTCCCCCCCTTATCAACTGCTCTTACAGTTAATGTGTATTTTCCATCCTTTGAAAAATCAACGCCCTGAAGCTGACCTTCTCCACTTGAGTCTAGTCCCAAGGTCTTATACTCTCCATCATTTATCTTTATTTGAATCTCTGACAGATTATCATCACTAAATCCACTCCAATAAACAATTGGAAGCTTATTACTTGTATTAAAAAATCCAGTTTTTGGTATAACTTTAACATACCCTGCCTCTGGTGTGACAGTGTCTCTATAATATGTTAACTCCTGTTCTTCTCCATTACCTGCCTTATCCGTTGCAGTAATGCTTATGTTGTTTTCTCCTTCTTCAACATTCTTTAATTCCACTTCCCCTGATGAACCGTTAACATTTATCTTTTCACCATTTAATTCTACTTCATAACTTTTTAATGTCTTATCGCTTATTGTATATTTCAATACAGGCTTTTTCTCTGAGTTATCCATTTTTTCGCTATTAGTATTAGGATTAATTGACGCACTTATGACTGGGGCATCTTCATCGTAATAGTATGTAAAACTTTTTACGTCACTTACGTTTCCTGCCTTATCCACTGCTCTTACTTTAATTGTATTCGCCTGCCCTGATATAAGCCCTGTTATTACTTCACAATCTTCATTCTCATAACTTAAATTCTTATATGCACCATTGTTTATACTTACCTGAATACAACTAAAGTTGCTATCATTTATACACCAATCTAATTCCGGCAGTTCTTCACTGTATTGGTTTGATGTTGTATCTGTGTCCAGTACTGCACTTTTTATAACAGGTTTTGTTTTGTCAATATAGAATGTTGCTCCTTTGCCTGTACCAACGATTCCACCTTTATCTACTCCTCTTACATAAACCTTATAAGTTCCATTGCCTAACCCGCTTACATTGATAGTGCTATTTCCTGATGCAGTGGTTCCTATCTTTGTAGACGCTGAATATCCGTATCCATTCAATGCATTTCCACTTGCATCTGTAATTCGATACTGTACGTATGAAAGAGCATGTGCAGAAATTCCCGCCCAACTTACTTTTAAACTTTCACCTGATTTTAGATAACTTCTGTTTGCATCACTACTACACTTGGCTGTTACCGCTGATGCTGTTGTAGGAGCATCATAGTATACTACTTTTAATTTTGGTACATGACTGGATGCTCTTGCTCCGTAGAATCTTACATATGAAGAAGATGATTCGCTTCCTGCCTTAAACAGCAGTCCGTAACACTTGTTTCCATCACCTGATCCCTTTGCCACATTTTGTGCCCATGTCTTTAGATTAATTTCATGTTTTGCATCTGCTGAGCCCTTTGACTTAAATGATGCCAGATTTGCACTTGTTCCTCCGGGCTGATTTTTCCATGTGACTGTTCCACATTTAAAACTTGCAGCTGCCGGCTTTACATATATTGTTGAACCATTTACGCCTGAACCGTTTTCATACACCGTAAGTGTTGCCCTGTCTATGTATTTATCCTTTACCGTTTTTGCAAGTGACTTTGCTCTGAAGTATGTTCTGAACACACCCTGACTTCCCTTTCCCACGGAAAAAGTCTTTACTCCGCTACTAAAATAGTTTGTAACTTTAGTGCTGTTAAGCACATATGTCTCCGGAAGATCAGTTGTTCCATTCCATGTAACAGTTGGATCAATTGCTACCGGATATGTTGCATTCTCCAGATACTTTTCATCAATCACCAGTTTTAAAATGTATCTGTGCACGTCATCTTCTTTTTCATTTATTTCTGTTAATTCATAATGTATTTCCTCTGAATAATTATTTTCAGTGGCATCGTCCATGAACGGTGCTTCCATTCCACCCACAATGTCATCATCCTCAGAATACAGTGTTATTCCACCACCTGTTTCATCCACTTTCGCGTAACATCCCTGTAATGTCATGTTAAAGGAAACAACATTGCTCTTTGGTTTATTTTTTAGAATAATGGTTTCCTTTAATCCATGCTCCAATGACTCATATGACAATTCTGTTGCTTTATTTTCCCCTTCGTATCCGGCAATTACTTTCTTTTCTTCCCTACTTCCGTCATATACACTTGTCACACTCTTTGAGTCCAATTTTACTTTTTCAGTTTCTGATGACAAAATGTTTTCTTCTGAATCTTCATCTTCCACGTCTGCCGGTGAAAAAGATACTATGCAGTTCTCTTTTGCCATTACTATTGGTGTTTTCTCTGACAATCTGCTTGGTAAAAACTGCTTAGAATCACCTTCCTTATTTACATAACTGTATTTTTCCTTTTCTGTTCCTTTTACTTCCACTGAATCTACAACCTGTTTTTTATCACTTTTATCAAGTTTTACAAATTCATTATCATACTCAGATAACTGACCTTTTTCATTTTCAAAATAAATGTCATCTGAATAATAAGTTGTCTGTTTCATCCCATTAGACAACAAAAAAGTGGTTGAGTCTGTTGTTCTGTCTGATACAATTTCCTCTACCACTTCTGGCTCGCAATATCCCTCATTATTAACATTGCTTCCTACTTCTGTTTTTTCTTTTGTTTCAACTATTTCTTCTGCTTTTACTAATGAAAAGCCAGTCCCTGTATTACATGTAGCTAATGTTATCACTAATACAAGTACCATAAATCTTTTTACTACCTTCTTCAATACTTTTCCCTCCATTTCTGTAATCTTCATCTAGTAGTTAAAATGTGCGAATATATAAATAATTCGACATTGTAGGGATTGTATCATGTATTATATCGTCAATAAAGACTTGATTTTTTCAACGGATTATGGTATTGAATCGTTTTTATTGTTGCTAATATTTTATCAATATGTGAATCAAACTTATTACACCAATCACTCCTATTATATATATCAATAATGTATTTCTCCTTCTTATATCTTTTGACGTAAAAAATAGTCTAATTGCTCCATATGCACTCATTATGATACCTTCTATTAATATCAGATTAACATTTATTAACCTTTTTATTTGTCTGCTGAAATTAACAAATACTGTAATAGTTATTAAAAACATTATTGCACTATATCTATCGCATAATTTGGGTTTAATGTAATTTCTAATTACCTTCATACAATAATTAACTATTGTCCTCAAAGCTACACTACAAACAATTACTATCACTAACAAAATAACCCAATAAATTACCTCTGATACAGCTTCATTATCTATTGATTTAACCACTGTTTTAGCTAAGTTTATTGTTTTCTTTATAAAACTTATAAACATAGATAATTTATCAGTTATTTTCAGAAATAATTCATAAATATCTCTTTTTAATTCCCTGTTTTTTTAATTTCTATTATTGTTAATCCTATTCCATAAATTAATAATAAAATAAGCCAAATTTTATATTCCAACAGTAATCGCCCAGCTTATTAATATGCTTTATAATGTTGTA
>OLSA01001084.1_pt1 | contig 23251 bp, 10 predicted proteins | sample 1672731 | NCBI WGS metagenome assembly OLSA01 (sample SAMEA3136718, study PRJEB25190) | human gut metagenome | biome: human gut; feature: human-associated habitat; material: faeces | place: Austria | collected 2013
TTCGGGCTGTGAACCCAAAAGAGAAAGAAGTGCAGGGAGTTCCTGCCTTTGCGGATGTGCAGGACGTGCCTGATACGGACCTTGCGGTATTGGCAGTTCCTGCTTCAATGTGTCCTGGCATTGTAGAAACATTGGCTGGTCGGAAGCATACCCGGGCTTTTATCATACTTTCTGCCGGCTTTGGTGAGGAGACTCATGAGGGGGCATTGTTGGAAGAACGTATTCTGGAAACTGTAAACAAATATGGCGCGTCGTTGATAGGACCTAACTGCATCGGATTGATGAATACTTGGCACCATAGTGTGTTCAGTCAACCAATTCCAAATTTAAGTCCGAAAGGAGTGGATCTTATCTCCAGTTCGGGTGCTACAGCCGTATTCATTTTGGAAAGCGCGGTGACTAAGGGATTGCAGTTCAACTCTGTATGGTCGGTAGGAAACGCCAAACAGATTGGGGTGGAGGATGTATTACAGTTTATGGATGAGAACTTCGATTCTGAAAAAGATTCACGAATCAAATTGCTCTATATTGAAAGTATCCAAAATCCGGACCGATTATTATTCCATGCTTCTTCATTGATAAGAAAAGGGTGTAAGATTGCAGCGATTAAGGCGGGAAGCTCGGAAAGTGGAAGCCGTGCGGCTTCTTCGCATACGGGAGCTATTGCCAGCTCGGATTCTGCTGTTGAGGCTTTGTTTCGTAAAGCGGGAATTGTACGTTGTTTCTCACGTGAGGAGCTGACTACTGTCGGTTGTGTGTTTACCTTGCCCGAACTGAAGGGAAAGAATTTTGCGATTATCACTCATGCCGGAGGCCCCGGAGTAATGCTGACGGATGCGTTGAGCAAGGGGGGGCTGAATGTGCCGAAGTTAGAAGGTAACCTGGCAGAAGAACTGAAAGCGCAACTCTTTCCGGGAGCTGCTGTCGGTAATCCGATTGATATTCTTGCTACGGGAACTCCGGAACATCTGCGTCTTTGTATTGACTATTGTGAAGAGAAATTTGAGAATATAGATGCTGTGATGGCCATTTTTGGAACTCCGGGACTAGTCACTATGTTCGAGATGTACGATGTGCTTCATGAGAAAATGCAGGTTTGCAGTAAGCCGATTTTCCCGATACTTCCTTCCATCAATACAGCCGGAGCGGAAGTGGCAGCGTTCCTTGCTAAAGGTCACGTGAACTTTTCGGATGAGGTCACATTAGGGACTGCTCTTTCCCGCATTGTGAATGCTCCTAAACCGGCAGTTCCTGAAATAGAACTGTTCGGAGTGGATGTTCCGAGAATTCGGCGGATCATTGATTCTATTCCGGATGACGGATATATCGCGCCTCATCATGTACAGGCTTTGCTTCATGCAGCCGGTATTCCGCTTGTAGATGAATTTGTGTCGGATAATAAGGAAGAAGTGGTGGCTTTTGCCCGTCGTTGCGGATTTCCAGTGGTGGCAAAAGTCGTTGGACCTGTGCATAAATCGGATGTTGGCGGGGTCGTGTTGAATATCAAGAGTGAGCAACATTTGTCTTTGGAGTTTGACCGTATGATGCAAATTGCCGATGCGAAAGCAATCATGGTACAGCCAATGCTACGAGGTACGGAACTTTTCATTGGTGCGAAGTATGAGGAGAAGTTCGGGCATGTGGTCTTGTGCGGCTTGGGAGGTATCTTTGTGGAAGTGCTGAAAGATGTCTCTTCCGGATTGGCTCCGCTTTCTTATGAAGAGGCTTATTCAATGATTCATTCGCTGAGGGCTTATAAAATCATACAGGGGACACGTGGACAAAAGGGGGTGAATGAAGATAAATTTGCTGAAATTATAGTCCGTCTTTCTACCTTGCTCCGCTTTGCGACAGAGATTAAAGAAATGGATATAAACCCGCTTCTGGCTACAGAAAAGGCGGTTGTGGCAGTTGACGCACGTATCAGAATAGAGAAATAAGACTATTTTTTCATTCATTGGGACGTATTTATCATCTTCCCGTTGTTATTTTGCCTACATTTGGTAACTCAAACGGGAAGATAGAAAACACGTATGTTATGAAAAAAGCACTGACACTTTTATTCTGTTTTATTTGCTACCAGATAAGCTGTCATGCACAAGTGGCGGACGAGCATTATTATTTCAAAAACCTGAGCGTGCAGAACGGGTTATCCCAAAATACAGTCAATACGATTCTGCAGGATAAGCAAGGGTTTATGTGGTTCGGTACGAAGGATGGATTGAATCGGTATGACGGCTTGTCGTTCCGTAAATTCAAGCACGATGACCGTAGCCAACGAAGTATCGGCAACAATTTCATCACAGCGCTTTATGAAGACGAGAAAGGAAATATCTGGGTAGGCACGGATGTGGGGCTTTATATTTATTATCCGGAAAAGGACTTCTTTGAGCATTTCACGGAACTGAGTGCGGAAAATACGAAAATAGAACATACCGTGACTGCAATCTCCGGCGACAATCAAGGTTGTGTCTGGGTGGCGGTAGAATCTCAAGGTCTCTTCTGCTATGAACTGGAAAAAGAGAAACTTCGGAACTATACGTTAGAGAATTTCTCTTTTCTTACCACTAATGTGCAGACTTTCGCCTTTGATAATAGCGGAACCCTTTGGATAGGCTGTTACGGTGACGGTCTTTTCTATTCGAAAGACCGCTTGAAAACGCTCCATCCTTATCGCTCTCCGATAGATAATAAAGAAACCTATGCGAACGATGTAGTGATAAGTCTTGCGAAAGGGGCATACAACTGTCTGTATGTCGGCTCTTTGAAAGGTGGAGTGAAGGAACTGAACCTGACCTCAAACAAATTGCATGATTTGCTCTTGGCAGATGAGAACGGGGAATCTGTATTTTGTCGTGAACTGCTGATGGCTTCCGACAATGAGCTGTGGATCGGCGCAGAGTCAGGACTTTATATTTATAATCTCCGGCTGGGGAAATTTGTTCACTTGCGCAGTTCGATCAATGACCCTTACTCCTTGTCCGATAATGCTATTTATTCGCTGTGCAAAGATCGTGAAGGTGGCATCTGGATTGGTTCTTATTTTGGCGGCGTAAACTATTACCCCCGTTTCTATACGAATTTTGAGAAATATTATCCGAAAGGGACAGAAAACGGGCTGCATGGAAAGCGGGTACGTGAATTCTGCCAGGATAATCAGGGAATCTTGTGGATTGGCACGGAAGACGGCGGCCTAAACCGCTTTAACCCGAAGACCAAGACTTTCTCTTTCTTCATGCCGAGCAATGCCTTTACGAACGTGCACGGATTGTGCCTGATTGGCGACCATCTTTGGGTGGGCACTTTCTCGAAAGGGGTGAAAGTGGTGGACACACGCACGGGAGCTATTGTGAAAACATACCGGAAAACAGATTCGCCGCGTTCGTTGATAGATAATAGTGTTTTCTCCATTTGCCGGACAACGACGGGAGATATTTATTTGGGCACATTATTCGGCCTGCTGCGTTATAATAAGCAGTCCGACGATTTTGACCGGATTCCGGAACTGAACGGCCGGTTTGTATATGACATCAAAGAAGACTCCGGCGGAAACCTTTGGCTGGCAACTTATGCAAACGGTGCTTACTGTTATAATGTGAGTGAGAAGAAATGGAAGAATTACCTGCATGATGAAAGCAATCCGAAAAGCCTTCCTTACGACAAGGTAGTGAGTGTCTTCGAGGATTCCCACCGGCAGGTCTGGCTTACGACGCAGGGTGGCGGCTTCTGTTTGTTCCATCCGGAGACAGAAACCTTCACCAGTTATAATCTGGCGGACGGATTGCCAAACGACGTCATTTATCAGATTGTGGAAGATAAAGAAGGGCTTTTCTGGCTGACAACCAATAATGGTTTGGTATGTTTCCAGCCTACCACCGGAGCTATGAAAGTATATACCACTTCCAACGGTTTGCTGGGCGACCAGTTCAATTATCGTTCAAGTTTTGAAACGGAAGACGGTACGATCTATCTGGGAAGTATCGACGGCTTTGTGGCTTTCAATCCCAAGAACTTTTCAGAGAACAAGTCGCTTCCGTCTATCGTGATTACTGATTTTCTGCTCTTTGGCAAGGAAGTGTATGTAGGCGAACCGGGTTCTCCGTTGGAGAAGAGCATCACCTTTTCCGACGAACTTGTACTTCAATCCAATCAGAACTCTTTCTCTTTCCGTGTGGCGGCACTGGACTTCCAGGCTCCGAGAATGAGCAGGATAATGTATAAGCTGGACGGTTTTGATGCAGACTGGCTGACGGTAGGCGAGAGCCCTATCGTCACTTACTCCAACCTGCGGTATGGCAATTACACTTTCCGGGTGAAAGTCTCTAATAGCGATGGGGTATGGAATGAAGAGGGAATATCCCTGAAAGTACATATTCTTCCGCCTTTCTATCTTTCCGTCTGGGCTTATATCGTGTATGCTTTGCTGATTATAGGTTGTTCCCTGTATACGGTTATGTATTTCAAGAGACGCAGCAACAGGAAGCATCGTCGGCAGATGGAGAAATTCGAACAGGAAAAGGAACGCGAAGTATATAATGCGAAGATTGACTTTTTTACGAATGTGGCCCATGAGATACGTACTCCGTTGACATTGATTAAAGGTCCGTTGGAAAATATCATACTAAAGAAGCAGGTGGATACGGAAACCCGCGAGGACTTGAACGTCATGAAGCAGAATACGGAGCGGTTATTGAACCTGACCAATCAGTTGCTTGATTTCCGCAAGACGGAGAGACAGGGATTCCGACTGAACTTTACTGAATGTAATGTTACCGAAATCTTGAAAGAAACTCATAAACGCTTTACTTCCCTTGCCAAGCAGAAAGGGTTGGATTTTGTTTTGCAGATGCCGGAAAAGGATTTTTATGCCCATATCAATCAGGAAGCATTTACGAAAATCATCAGTAATTTGCTGAACAATGGGGTGAAATATGCGGAAAGTTACGTGCATATATCGCTGGCAGTGCCGGATACGGACGGAGGCAATTCATTCCGTATCTGCACGGTGAACGACGGAGTAATCATTCCTGATGCAATGAAAGAGGAGATATTCAAGCCTTTTGTTCGTTTCAACGAGCAGGAGGATGGAAAAGTGACTACCGGAACCGGCATCGGGCTGGCTCTCTCCCGCTCGCTTGCCGAACTGCATCAGGGGACTTTGACTATGGGAAAAGGGGAGGAGAATAATACTTTCTGTATGACTTTGCCGATAGTACAGGATACGACAATCACCCTGACAACGGAAGTGGAAGTGGGAACTGACAAGATAAACGAAGCTCCTGCGGAACAAGCAGTAGAGAAGGATAACCGCCCGACTGTGTTGGTAGCGGAAGATAATCCAGATATGCTTGCCTTTGTGGTTCGCCAACTGTCGAAAGATTACACGGTGCTGACAGCTACCAATGGTGCGGAAGCATTGCGTGTACTGGACGGCAATTATGTGAATCTGATGATAAGTGATGTCGTGATGCCTGTAATGGATGGCTTCGAACTGTGCAAGACGATTAAGTCGGATTTGAATTACAGCCATATTCCTATCATACTGCTGACCGCGAAGACTAATATACAATCGAAGATAGAGGGAATGGAACTGGGCGCGGATGCCTATATTGAAAAACCCTTCTCTGTGGAATATTTGCAGGCGTGCGCTTCCAATCTTATTCAGAACAGGGAGAAGTTGCGCCAGGCTTTTGCGGAATCTCCTTTTATAGCCGCTAATACAATGGCATTGACGAAAGCCGATGAAGAGTTTATCAAGAAACTGAACGAGGTTATCAGGGTGAACTATGCCAATCCGGAGTTTAGTATGGATGACATGGCGGATAACCTGAATATGAGCCGTTCTAACTTCTATCGGAAAATTAAAGGAGTGCTGGATCTCAGCCCGAATGAGTTCCTTCGTCTGGAGCGTCTGAAAAAGGCTGCCCAACTGCTGAAAGAGGGTGAAAACAGGGTCAATGAAATTTGCTATATGGTAGGATTTAATTCACCGTCCTACTTTGCAAAATGTTTTCAGAAGCAGTTCGGAGTGTTACCTAAGGACTTTACGAATGCAAAGGAGTAGCGATTTGCTTTTGAGCAGAAATGTTTTAATAATACAATAAGATATAATGACTAGGCAAAAAACAATGTGGTTCATGGTGCTGGTATGTTGGTTCAGCGCAAACCTTTTATATGCCGGTGGAGTTGCACGATGGACTATCGCCTCACCGGATAGTATTTATTGGAAGATAAACGGCGTTCATAATGACCATATTGAAATGAGTGGTTTGAAAGTTTCGACCGTGTTGCGTTATGGCATTAATGCAGCAGGGGAGTGGGTGATTGACCGGAATGTGGTTCTGCCTACTTTCCGTACCATTCCTAATGACACTCATGGTAGTTTGCAGCATCATTTCAATGGAGACTGGGCGCACCTGTGTCTTGTGAACGGACAGCCGCTGGTAGGCGAAAAGGTGGAAACCGTATCTTTAAGTGGGGTTATGACTGTGAAGAGTATATATGGCAATAAAGGCGTTTCGCTGACACGCACGCTTTTCCCTTCTACATCACAACCGGCTTTTTGTGAGAAATATGAATTGGAGAATGTGACAGAAAATCCATTGACCGTCCAATTTCCTGCGAATACTCTTTCTTATCATACGGATGAAGCTAAAGGGGTGGAAGGCAGTTATACATTAACGGCTGTTCTTTCGTCGCCGCTGAAAGAAGGAACTTTTCAGTTGGGGGCCGGAGAGAAGGCTTGGTTTCAAGTGATTTATGCAGGATATAAAAAGAATGAACGGGAGCTGGCACTGGATGTTGAAAAGGAACTTGTTGCACGACGGGAATTCTTGCGGCAAGTACAGGGTAATCTGGTGCTTGAGACTCCGAGTGATGTGATCAACACAATGTTCTCGTTTGCCAAGATACGCGGTTCGGAAAGTATATTCGATACAAAAGGCGGATATATGCAAAGTCCGGGAGGGGAAGCTTATTACGCGGCTATTTGGGCGAACGACCAGGCAGAATACATCAATCCGTTTTTCCCTTATTTGGGCTATCCGGCGGGAAACCGTTCGGCAATGGATTCGTTCACCTTATTCATGCGTTATATGAATGACGAGTATAAGCCTTTGCCTTCATCTATAATCGCAGAGGGAATAGACTGTTTTGGCGTGGCGGGCGACCGTGGAGATGTGGCGATGGTCGCTTATGGTGCGGCACGTTATGCTTTGGCGTCCGGCAACCGTCATGAGGCGGAAAAATTATGGGCATTGATTGAGTGGTGTCTGGAATATTGCAATCGGAAACTGAATGCTGAAGGAGTAGTGGAATCGGACTCCGATGAACTGGAAAACCGTTTCCCTGCCGGGAAAGCCAACTTATGTACCTCTTCATTGTATTATGACGCCCTCATTTCTGCTGTTTATTTGGGAAAGGCACTGAAGAAAGATCGTGAATGTATAAAATCCTATCAGGACAAGGCTGCTGAGCTTTATAAAAATATTGATAGATATTTTGCCCATAATGTGGAAGGTTATGAGACATATCGTTATTACGATGGCAATACGGTGCTTCGTTCATGGATTTGTATTCCGTTGACTATGGGAATTTATAATCGGGCAGAGGGTACTGTGGCTGCCCTGTTCTCAGATAAGTTATGGATGGAGAACGGTTTGCTTACTCAATCGGGCACTTCTACGTATTGGGACCGCTCCACGCTCTATGCTTTTCGGGGAGCTTATTCTTGTGGCGCCAGAGAGATAGCTACCGAATATCTGGAAAAATATTCTGCAACCCGTTTGCTGGGCGACCATGTCCCTTATGCAGTGGAAGCATGGCCGGAAGGAAACCAACGCCATCTGTCGACAGAAAGCGCTTTATATTGCCGTATTATGATAGAAGGCTTGTTTGGCATACGTCCCATTGCGCTGGATGCTTTCAAACTGATGCCGCAACTTCCGGAAGGCTGGAATACAATGTCTTTGAAACGTATTTGTGCATTTGGTGCAACATTTGATATCGAAGTGAAACGCAATAAAGGCAACGCATTACTGGTTCTGATAAAGAAGGGTAATAAGGTCATAGGAAAATACAAGGTTGGGAATGGGAAGCCAATCGAAGTGCGTATTAAATGAACAAAACAAGCAATGCGGACTATTTTTGCAGAAAGTGTCGTTAATTAATTAAATATGCTATTATATGAAGAATCTATTTATCGTATTTTTTTGTCTGGTATCAGTTCTGGCTATAAAGGCAAACGGACAAGAAAGTTTGTGGAAAATACAGGCTGTTGATTATCAAGGAACTTATTATGGCGCAGCAGTAGCGAATGGCGGTATCGGTATCTTACCGTGGAAAGAACCTTTCTCCGTTCGTCATGTCATGTTGAATCATGTATTCGATGCTGCCGCTCCCCAAGATGTGAGCCGTGTGTTGCGAGGAATCAACCCGTTCAATTTGCAAATGCAGATTGATGGACAGGGAGTGAGTGGTGATAATATCTCGGGGTGGAGACAGTGTATAGATATGAAAGCCGCCACGCACGATACACATTTCACTTATGGTGGAAAAGCGGATATCTCTTATAGTATCTGTGCCTTGAGGAATATGCCTTATGCAGGACTGGTGCGTGTAGAGGTGGCTGCATTGGAAGATATGTATTTATCAGTGGAAAATCCCATTGAAGTACCTGATGAATATAAGAATCCCGGTTCAAAACAGGTGAGTGTGAATGTCGATGGAAACGAACTGAAAATAGTACGTACCTGGGCTTTATCCAAATACCGTGAACAGAAAGTGTCAGCTTCTTCCGCTTTTATTTATGATAAAAATCCGAACCTGCAGCAACAATATGACGGAGCCAACCGAATTTCGGTTTCATTGAAGAAAGGAGAAAAATTCAGCTTCGCTTTACTGGGTTCCGTCTGTACCGGACGTGATTTTATAGACCCGTATAATGAATCGGACCGTGAAGTGATTTATGGTGCGAAAGAAGGTTTGAACCGCCTGATGGATGGACACCGGAAACTTTGGAATGAGTTGTGGGAAGGAGATATTATGATTGAGGGAGATGACGAGGCGCAGCGTGCCGTACGTTTTGCTCTTTATAATCTTTACTCTAATGCACGCAAGGGAAGCCGGTTGAGTATCTCTCCTTTCGGGCTTTCTGCCCAAGGATACAATGGGCATATTTTCTGGGATACCGAGTTCTGGATGTATCCGCCTATGCTTTTCATGAATCAGGGCATTGCAAGGACAATGATGGACTACCGTACGGACAGACTGGAAGCTGCTTGTCAGAGAGCATTGAGCTATGGGTATGACGGAGCCATGTTTCCTTGGGAAAGTGATGATGCTGGAGAAGAGTCATGTCCTACTTGGGCCTTGACCGGAGCTTTTGAACATCATATCACTGCCGATATTGCTATCGCGGCCTGGAATTATTACTGTATGAGTGGTGATAAACGGTGGTTGCGTGAAGAAGGTTTTCCTTTGATGGAGAAAGTGGCGGAATTTTGGGTAAGTCGTGTAGAAAAGAATAATGAGGATGGTTCTTATTCGATTCGCAATGTGGTGTGTGCCGATGAATATGCTGAAGGGGTGGATGATAATGCATTTACCAATGGTGCTGCTATGCGTGCATTGCAAGATGCTGCTAAAGCTGCTGCGGTATGCGGTGTTAAAGCACCTGCAATCTGGAAGGAGATAGCTTCAAAACTACGGATTCCGAAATTTGAGAATGGAGTGACTATGGAGTATGAAGGCTATAACGGACAGACAATAAAACAAGCGGATGCCAATTTGCTGGTATATCCATTAAATCTGATAACCCATCCTGAAGAAATCCGTAAGGACTTGGAGTACTATGAAGATAAAATAGATAAATCCGGACCGGCAATGTCTTTATCTGTGTTGGCTTTGCAATATGCGCGTCTTGGTGAAAGTGATAAAGCTTATGAACTGTTTGTGCAAAGTTTCCGTCCTAACCAGTTACCTCCGTTTGGCGTTATTTCCGAAGGTGCAGGAGGAACGAATCCTTATTTTGTAACTGGTGCGGGAGGACTTTTACAAACTGTCATTAATGGCTTTTGCGGTTTGGAAGTTACAGATAATGGTATCAAGCAGCTTTTCTCAAAACTGCCGAAACATTGGAAGAAGTTGACGATAACAGGAGTGGGACCGGATAGAAAGACTTATGTCCGGATGCAAAAATAACATTGTTAAGTCTTGGTGTAATGAAGTATACATATATACACACTGTACGAAACATTATTCGTTGATTTCTGCTTTCATTTAGCCCGATTGAGACTAAACTTTCATTTATTGACCTGTTTTTAATACCTGAAATAAGTGCAAACCCCTATTTTTGCTGCAGTAATAACTTAATATTAACACAGAACCAGTATCCTTTACTGATTCATATAATCAGGTTTGCATGAATTTTAAATGTTTGTTTTGCGGGGCGCTTATTACACTGTATGTCGGAGTTGCTGAAGCTGTCAACTATGTTCCGGAAAATATTTCAGCGTCCATATCGTTGAAAGTGCCGGGAAATGTAGCTGAAAGGTATTCATTGAACTTGCAGCAATTGGGGAATAACCGTTCATCCTATTTATTGGAAGCTTCTGAAAGCATTCCGGTTACAATCACTCAGAGGGTGGCAGATGTAAATGGAAAATTACGGGTAAATGTCTGTATAACAGCACTCGAAGATATTTATTTTAATTATAGTCAACGGCTATCAACAGGCTATCGCCATGATGATTGTCAATTTTATATGCCGGGTTTCTGGTATCGCCGGAATCTCCGTTCGCCTAAAGATGCGCCTTCGTTCCATTCTTCAGATAGTTGGTTGGTGCGTGAAGACAGGCTAAGCGCACCGCTTACGGGTGTTTATTCGGAAAAAGAAAAACACTTTGTGACTGTGAGCCGTATCGATAAGTTTGCAGAAGAAGCCTTGAGCACTCATCGGGAAGGAGAAATTATCCTTTCAGGTAAAACGTCTCTAGGATTTACCGGATTTGAGAATCAAGACGGAATAACTGCGCTCTCTTTTGGCTTTCCTTATCGTGAAGCTCCCAAGAGTTATATTCGTAAGCTGACATTGGCACCTGCGGTAGAAGCTTTTCAATTCCTAAAAAAAGGGGAGACTGTTCTGCTGACATGGGAGATTCAGGAGAATAAGGCTGATGATTATTCTGATTTTATATGCCATGCATGGGAATATAGTTATGACACTTATGGACCTAAACCTGTGGAGACTCCTAATTCCATAACGGATATGAAGCAAGTTCTTAGCGGATTCTTTATAAGTAGCTTCGTAGAAGGACATCCGTTGGTTTATAATTCGGGAATACATCTAATGACGGAAAATTGCCAGAGTAATGGGCAGGCGGAAGTAGGATTTATTGGTCGTGTGCTTCTTAATGCATTCAATGCTTGGGAATATGGTCACCAATCTGATAGGGAGGATTTGAAAGCAAATAGTATGAAAGTGTTTGATAGCTACTTGAAGAACGGCTTTACTCCGGTCGGTTTCTTCAAAGAGTCGGTCGATTTTGATAAAGGCTATGAAGATCCTGTGCACAGTATACGCCGTCAATCCGAAGGAATCTATGCTATGTTGCACTTTCTTGCTTATGAAAAAGAGAACGGGCGTCGTCATCCCGAATGGGAGCAGAAGATGAAAAATATGCTGGATATACTTTTGCGGTTGCAACAGGCTGACGGTAGTTTCCCCCGCAAGTTTCGTGATGATTTTACGATAGTTGACACTAGTGGGGGTAGTACTCCTTCGGCTACTTTGCCGCTGGTAATGGGATACAAGTATTTCAAAGACAAGCGATACCTTGCCAGTGCTAAGCAGACTGCGGATTATCTGGAGAAAGTATTGATTTCTAAAGCCGACTATTTCTCGTCCACACTTGATGCCAACTGCGAAGACAAGGAGGCATCTCTGTATGCTGCTACGGCTACCTATTATCTTTCATTGATTACAAAAGGAGACGAGCACCGGCATTATGCAGACCTGACGAAGAAAGCGGCTTATTTTGCCTTGTCATGGTATTATGTATGGGATGTTCCTTTCGCGCAGGGACAGATGTTGGGAGATATTGGTCTGAAAACCCGCGGCTGGGGCAATGTGTCGGTGGAAAACAACCATATTGATGTATTTGTGTTTGAGTTTGCTTCTGTGTTGCGATGGCTGTCAAAGGAATATGCAGAACCCCGCTTCTCGCAATTTGCAGAAGTCATTTCTACTTCTATGCGCCAACTTCTGCCTCATGAGGGACATTTATGCGGAGTGGCTAAGCCCGGTTACTATCCGGAAGTTGTTCAGCACACAAATTGGGATTATGGAAAAAACGGGAAGGGATATTATAATGATATCTTTGCACCGGGTTGGACGGTAGCTTCTTTGTGGGAGTTGTTCACTCCGGGGCGTGCGGAGTATTTCTTGAAATGACATAAATAGGTCAGAATTTATATCTATTATATTTTAATTTGATTTTGAACAAATTCTTTTAATTATTGAATTGTTTGTTTTATTATATTTTGCATTGGTTGCCTACTTTTGCTCTCACTCGGTTAGAGACAAAGTATTTATTATGAGATTTTTAAATTTAATATTATGGATTTGAAGAAAGCATTTTTTGTTTGCTTGTTGTTGTACTATGGAACAAGTGCCAACTCCGCTTTACCTGTACATTCTATGGCTGGTAAGACGAATCTGTCGGAGCAGGCGAAAGGTATTCGTATTAGTGGTACGATAACCGATAAGGACAGGAATCCTCTTCCCGGTGTGAATATACGCGTTATGGAAGAAGGAGGCACTGGAGTGATAACGGATATGGACGGACATTTCTATATGGATGTGCCGGGAAAAAGTTCCGTAATTGAGATTTCCTATATAGGATTTAAAACCCAGCAAATAAAAGTTGGAAGCAAGATTAACTTTGATGTGATTCTTGAGGAAGATATTGAAGCGCTGGACGAAGTGGTGGTTACGGGATATGGTAGCCAGAAAAAAATGTCGGTTATCGGTTCTATCGAAACATTGCAGCCAAAGAAGTTGCAGGTGGGGTCTTCACGTTCTGTTACTAATAACCTGGCGGGACAAATTGCCGGTGTGATAGCTGTTCAGCGTTCCGGTGAACCCGGGTACGATTCTTCTAATTTTTGGATTCGTGGTATTGCCTCTTTCTCTGGCGGACAGTCGCCACTAGTATTGGTTGATGGAATTGAACGTGATCTAAATCATATCGACCCGGCGGAAATAGAATCGTTCTCTGTATTGAAAGATGCTTCGGCAAGTGCTATGTATGGTGTGCGCGGTGCGAACGGTGTGATTGTTATTAATACAAAACGTGGTAAGATAGGTGCTCCTTCTGTGAATCTTCGGGTGGAACATTCTATTTCAGAACCTACAAAACTTCCTGAGTTTATCGGTGCAGCCGATCATATGGCATTATTGAACGAACTTACGGAAGACAGGACACGCTTGCCATTCAGCCAGGAGCAGATTGACAGGACTCGTTATGGATATGACCGGGATTTGTATCCGGATGTAAATTGGCTGGATCAAATAACGAAAGATTACGCTTACTCTACTCGTGCTAATTTAACGGTGTCGGGTGGCTCCGATTTTCTCCGGTACTCATTGGTCGGTTCTTATTTCGGTGAGAAAGGAATTATGGAAACGGACAAGACATTGCCTTATGACACCGGAATGAAGCTGACCCGTTATAACATGCGTGCCAATGTCGATTTGGATGTTACCAAGACGACAGTACTGCGTTTGAATGTCGGCGGTTTCTTGCAGACGCACCGTAAGCAGGCTTTTAGTACGGACAATGCTTTCGACAGAGCATTTATGACTTCCCCTTTTGTGCACCCTGCCCGTTACTCTGACGGAACAATTCCTATCATGAATATCAACGGAGTCAATCCTTGGGCTGCTGTGACACAAAGTGGATATGATGTGGTTACGGCCTCACAGATTCAATCTTTGTTTGCTGTCGAGCAGAACCTGAAAATGATCACTCCGGGATTGAAAGCGAAAGTGTCATTCTCGTTCGACCGCTGGAATCAGAGTTCGATAACCAGAGGCAAGAATGCGACTTACTATACTATTGCTACCGGTCGTGATATAGAGGGTAACCTGATTCATTCGGTGTTGAAATACGGAGATGATTCTTTGGGACATGGCAATAAAGGTGAATATGGAAATTCGAGGGTCTACTTTGAAGGAACGCTGACTTATGCACGTACTTTCGGAAAACATGATGTGGATGCATTGTTCCTGTATAATCAGCAAAGTTTTGACAACGGTAGTGTACAGCCTTATAGAAAGCAAGGTATTGCGGGGCGTCTTTCTTATACATTCGATAGCCGCTATGTGACGGAGTTTAACTTTGGTTATAACGGTTCGGAGAATTTTGCCAAAGGAAAACGTTTCGGATTTTTCCCCTCTCTTGCAGTTGGTTGGCTTATATCCGAAGAACCTTTTATGGATAAGTTCAGAAATACTTTGAGTAAATTGAAATTAAGAGCATCTATAGGAAAAGTTGGTAATGATGACATTGGTGGACGACGTTTTGCCTATATGACAACATTGAAGACAGATGCAGACACGTATCACTGGGGTGATACAGGGCAGATTGAACGTAAAGGTATTTCTGAAGGAGAAGTAGGAGTGGAAAACCTTACGTGGGAGACTGCATTAAAAATGAATCTTGGAGTAGAATTGGGCTTATGGAATGAACTGGAACTGCAAGTAGATGTATTTAAAGAAAAGCGTACTAATATTTTCATGCAGCGTAAAATTATTCCGTCACAAACCGGATTCTTGACAAATCCATGGGCTAACTTTGGTGAAGTGACTAATCGTGGTGTGGAATTCTCTTTGAATTATAGTAAACAAATCAATAAAGATTGGTTTATAGGTTTCCGTTCTAACTTTACTTATGCTATCAATCGGGTAGACGAGTATGATGAACCGGAATCTGTGGTAGGTACATACAAAGGGCTGACAGGACGTTCATTGAATACTTTGTGGGGGTTGCAGGCAGAAAGACTGTTTACGGCAGATGACTTTGATGCGGATGGTAATTTAAAATTCGGTATACCGACACAAGATGTAGGAGCTTCCAAGGTTCGTCCGGGTGATATTAAATATGTGGATATGAACGGTGATGGTTTCATTACTGATGCAGATGAAGGTTATATTGGCGGAACAGTAGACCCGCGTATTGTTTACGGATTCGGTGGTAATATAAATTACAAGAACTGGGACTTGAATTTTTTCTTTCAAGGGACAGGCGATACTTATCGTGTAATCGGTAATACTACATACTTTATTCCGGGTAGCGGACAAACGTTGCAAGGAAATGTCTATTCCAACTATAATGACCGGTGGACAGAAGAGAATTCTTCTCAGGATGTATTTTGGCCAAGATTGTCGGAAGAGCCTAACCGGCAAAACTACCGGAGCTCCACCTGGTGGAAAAAGAATATGCGATTCTTGCGTCTCAAGACTTTGGAATTGGGATATACTTTGCCGAAAATGATAACCGAGAAGATACATTCGAAGTCGGTTCGTTTCTACGTGAGCGGTAATAACCTTTTCTGTTTTTCTCCGTTCAAACTATGGGATCCGGAATTGGATACTGATACCGGTTTGCGTTATCCTGCTATGCGTTCCGTTATGTTTGGAGTTGACCTGAATTTCTAATTTAAAAAAAGACGATCATGAGTTTGAAGAAATATATATTTGCCGGATTGATAGGCATCGTATCGTTGGGTTCCTGTACGTATCTTGACAAAGAACCGGATACGGAGATTGATATAGATATGGTCTTTGAAAATAAGACAAAGGTAGAATCTTGGCTGGCTAATGTATACAGCCGTATTCCTAATCCGGGAAATGACTGGTTGAATACATACGGATGGGAAGTATTTGCGGATGACCTGACTGCTTCCGCACGTTGGCAACAGTGGGACTGGCCTAATATCACTAAGATTCTTGGTGGATGGACGCCTAATACACAATGGGCGGGTAATTTCTGGGATGGTCTTCCTCGGAAAATACGCCAGGCTTACATATTTATTGAGCGGGTGCATGCATTGCCTGAGGCCGATCTGTCACAGAAAGAAGTGGATTATATGAAAGCGGAAGCGCGTTTCCTTGCAGCTTATTATTGGTGGCAATTGTTGGAGACTTATGGACCGATTCCTTTTAGACCCAATTACATTGCTCCTACTGACTTTACTCTTTCGGACTTAATGGTGGGACAGAGACCGTTTGACGAGATTGTCAGTCATTTGGATAATGAAATGCTGGAAGCGGCAAAGCAACTGCCGCCTGTATGGCAAAGTGTAGAGAAATATGGTCGTATCACTTCCGTTATGTGTCTGACTATTCGTGCAAAAATGTTATTGTTTGCAGCCAGTCCGCTTGTGAATGGTAATGAGTGGTACATCGGGCATAAGAATAAGGAGGGAGAAGAACTGTTTAATTCTACTTACAGTCAGGAAAAGTGGGTAAAGGCTGCTGAGGCTTGTAAACTTTTGCTTGATGAGGCAGACCAGGCTGGATACCGTTTGTATGTGGAATATAATGAAGAAGGAGAGATTGACCCTTTCACTTCGCTTGAAAATGTTTGGTTCACCAAGTTTCAGGATGGAAATAAGGAAATTCTGTTCCCTTACACAAAGCAGGATGCTTATCAAAGTTATCAGTTCTATACCAATAAGGCTGTGACTAAGGAGTATGGTGGTGGAAATGGTTTGGGAGTATATCAAGGGCTGGTAGATGCTTTCTTTATGAAGAACGGGCTTCCGATAACGGATGACAATGCAGAATATGTGGAAGGAGGTTTCTCTACAGAAAAAGAAACAAGAGTCACTGAGTGGACAGGTGGAACAGGACAAAAGGGAGAAGTGACTGCAGAAGGGACTTATAATATGTATTGCAACCGCGAACCGCGTTTCTATACAACGGTGAGTTATAATGGTTCTTGGTATGCCTTAGCCGGACGTAAATATGAGTTCTTTAAGAACCAGAAAGATAACGACTACACACACGATGCTCCTCAAAATGGTTATTTGGTTCGTAAAAAAGTATATCCTCAGGATAATCCGAAGAATGGCAGTTATAAATGGCGGCAAATGTTCTTGTACCGTTTATCAGCTTCTTTCCTTGATTATGCCGAAGCAATCAATGAGGCTTATGATAATAAGGTATCCCGTGAGGAAGCGTTGAAATATGTAAATAAGGTGCGTGAACGTGCAGGTGTGCGGCAGTATACATTGAATACTGTTTCATTGGATGACCCTAAATATATTCATGTAGATGACAATCAGCTGGCAGTACGTGAGGTAGTTCGTATGGAACGGCGTGTTGAACTTTGTTGCGAAGGTTCACGCTGGTCGGATATCCGCCGTTGGAGAATCGTTGAGAGTCTTCCTGAAATGTGTGGAGATGACTATGGCATGAATTATGGTGGAACGAACAGTAATGAGTTCTATAAGAGAACTGTATTCCAGACACGTGTATGGAAAAGGGCAATGTATTGGATGCCGGTATATTTCGAGGAGATAAATAAGAATCCTAACCTTGTTCAGGCTCCTTTCTGGAATTAATTAAATGAAAAGCATGATTATGAATAAGATAATGAAATTAATATGCTTGCTCTTTCTGGTATCGATAGTAGCGAGCTGTAATAAAGATCCGGAGTACTACACACTGGAAACACCTGCAGACCAGATGCTATTAAAGGCTTCTTCTACCGAACTTACTTTGGAGAAAGAGAAGGAGAACGAGACTGCGGTTACTTTTACGTGGAACGCTGCAGCACAGCGTGGTGGTGCTGACGCCAGTATTGCTTACTTCTTTAGAATGTATATGGCGGACTTACACTCCAATGTCACTAGCTTATATGAAATTGAAGCCGGAGAACGCTCTATCAGCTTCACGCATAATGAACTGAATGATATTTTGGCTTCTTGGAGCATACTTCCCGGAGATAAAGTTACTATCGAGGCAGAGGTAATCGCTCAAGTGAATTCGTCTGCTCAGTATTTGAAACCGGAATTGTCGAAAACACAATTCGATGTGGTCGGGTATGATAAGAATGCTACTGCGATTTATATGGTGATGATAACGGAAGATGGTGATTATGAGATGCTGGAGAATACAAAGAGCGGTACATATACAATAGTAGTCGATCTGAATGTATTTGATGTGAACATAGTCAGTTTGTATCCTTTGCCGAAAGATGGTATTTGGATTGTCGGTAATTCTTGTGATGTAGGTTGGGACTTAGGAGTGGCTAAAGAGAAGGGGGCTTTGCAAAGTAAGGATCCACGCCATCCGGAGCTTTGGACCTATACTGGCAATTTCTATTACAATGGCGGCAGTAATGAATTTAAACTTTCAGTGGAACTTGATTGGGGTGGTAAATTCTTCTTTGCTCCCGTCAACCTTGCCAATCCGGCAACAGAACATGAACTTGGAGAAGCGAGATATCAAGGTGACGGTGGAGACTTGAAATGGAGCGTAGCATCGGATGGTAAATACACTTTGACAGTAGACCTTGACCAAATGAAGATATATCTGAATCCTGCTGAGTAATCTTCATAATGAGTTAATTAAAATATGGAAATCATGAAAAAACTGTTTATAATACTATATCTGCTTACTAATATATTTGTATTGGGAGCATGTGGAGATGTGGAAAGTGAGGGTGACCCACAACCACGTGTACCGAGAGTAGAAGTAGAGTCAGAAAATTACTATGTACAAATTGTGCAGGAGAATATTGATGGAGTTGCCTTCGTCTACCGTTGGCTGGATATGGATACGGCATCGAAATATGTCATAACCCTGGGCCTGGAAGTGGATGGAGAAACGACTGAGACAATAGGAGTAGAGGATAAGAGTATATTGACCTATGACGGAGTGCGTGAACTGCTTTTTACTAACCGGCAGATCATGGAATACATGAGAACCTTTGGATTGGATGGAAAGGAAGCTCAACTGAGCATTACATTGGAAGCGTTCCAGGCAGATGGTACGCCAATTACTTCCGAAGCAGCTAAGGCATCAAAGACCTCTAAGATCGATATTATATTGGGTCCCGATGTGGAATTAAATCCGGATTTGGAATAGAATAGTAACAATTAACAAGAAAAACTCAAAACTTATGTATATGCAAAATATAATCGCGCTTGGAATGATTTCCCTATTCACTTGGGGGTGCGGTAATAGTGACAAGCAGAAAGGTGAAACGGTGCAAACGCCGTTGGTAGACAAAGTGTGGTATTCAAATCCGGTTATAGACTCCGATAATCCGGACCCGACAGTGATAAAGGCAGAGGATGGCTATTTCTATCTGTACGCTACGGGAGGTAATACATGGATACATAAGTCTAAGGATCTGGTACATTGGACTTATGTGAGTGGTGCCTATGAGGAAGATAAAAAACCGTCATGGGAGCCGGATGCTGGTATCTGGGCACCGGATATTAATTATATCGATGGTAAATATGTAATGTACTACTCTTTGTCCAAATGGGGCGGTGGAGAAACTTGTGGTATTGGAGTTTCCGTTTCGGATAGACCGGAAGGGCCGTTTACCGACCAAGGTAAGTTATTCCGGAGCAATGAGATTGGCGTGCACAACAGTATCGACCCTTTCTATATCGAGGATAACGGCAAGAAGTACCTGTTTTGGGGAAGCTGGTATGGTATTTGGGGAGTTGAGTTGAGCGAGGATGGCCTTTCGCTGAAAGGTGGAATAGAGAATGCGAAAGCAACAAAAATCCAAGTTGCTGCCAACACCGGAAACACGAATGCTTACGAAGGGTCCTATATATTGAAAAGAGGCGATTATTATTATCTGTTCTGTTCTACCGGTACCTGCTGTGAAGGTGCGAATAGTACCTATCAGACGGTGGTATGCCGTTCTACAAATCTTTTCGGTCCTTATGTAAATAAGGCGGGCGAAAAGATGAACGATAACAAACATGAGGTGTTGATACATAAGAATGATGCATTCCTGGGCACAGGGCACAATGCTGAAATAGTACAAGATGATGAAGGTAAAGATTGGATAATCTATCACGCTTACCGCACTTCCGATCCGTCTTTGGGTCGCGTAGTCTTGCTTGATAGAGTGTATTGGGATGACAACGGATGGCCTTATCTCGTAGGAGATGGTCCGGTTGTGAAGGCGGAAGCACCTGCTTTCAAGGATAATAAGTAATTGGTATGAGATAATTGCAGCTATATAGCTGCAATTATCCTAATTTTGTTCTCGGATTTTAAATTTATAGGTTTTAAAAATGTTATGAAAAAAAAATTACTGCTAAGTTTGCTTTGCATTTTACAGAGTGTTCTATTTGCACTGCAAGCACAAAACACACAACGGAATATCGCATATACGGATGATAACGTGAGATTCACAGTCATCTCCGACGGGGCTCTCCGCTTGGAATATGCTCCGGATGGGAAATTTGTAGACGACAGATCGCACATGGCTATCAATCGCCTGTATCCTCAAGTAGATTACAAACTGAAAACAAGAGGAGGATGGGTTGAAATAACGACTTCTAAGATGAAGATGCGTTATAAGAAAAACAGCGGACAGTTTACGGATAAGAACTTAATTATCACCGCAGCTAAAGAAATGCTGCCTTTTTCCTGGAAACCCGGTATGCAACAGAAGGGTAACTTGAAAGGTACTTATCGTACATTGGATGGCATGGATGGTGATACGCAGACACAGACTTGGGTGGCTGATACAAAGAAGGGTGAAAAACTGAAACTGGAAGATGGTCTGCTGGCTACGGACGGCTGGACTTTCATCGATGATTCGCAAGGACTTCTGTTTGATAATGATAAGGACTGGGATTGGGTGAAAGAGCGTCCGGCTAATGGCGGGCAGGACTGGTACTTCATGGCTTATGGACATGATTATAAAGCAGCTCTGAAAGATTATACTCTTTTTGCCGGAAAAGTGCCGTTGCCACCCCGCTATGCGTTCGGTTACTGGTGGTCGCGCTATTGGTTGTACTCTGATAAGGAATTCCGCAATTTGATTGATAATTTCCATACGTATCAGATTCCTTTGGATGTATTGGTAGTAGATATGGACTGGCATTATACGGAACAAGGAAAAGGCGGTTGGACTGGTTGGACCTGGAACAGGGACCTGTTTCCGAATCCGAAAGGATTCCTCGGATACCTCAAACAAAATGACGTGAAAATAACCCTCAACCTGCACCCTGCGGATGGAGTGGCTTCTTATGAAGAAAAATATCCTGAACTGGCAAAGGATATGGGAATTGATCCTCAGTCCAAACAAACGATTCCATGGATAAACTCAGATAAGAAGTTTATCAAGAATATGTTCAAGAATGTATTGACTCCGATGGAGAAAGACGGGGTTGATTTCTGGTGGCTGGATTGGCAGCAAGGGATCTATGACCCGAAAATGAAGAATTTGAGTAATACCTGGTGGATTAATTATGCCTTTTTCAGTAATATGGAAAAGAACCGGGATACGCGTCCTATGTTGTACCATCGTTGGGGAGGTTTGGGAAATCATCGCTATCAGGTCGGTTTTTCAGGTGATGCGGTTGTATCATGGAAATCATTGGATTTTCAGCCTTATTTCAATTCTACGGCTTCTAATGTATTGTATGGCTATTGGAGCCATGACTTGGGCGGACATATCGGCGAAAGTATCGATCCGGAAATGTACACTCGCTGGTTGCAATTCGGAGCTCTAAGTCCGATTATGCGTACGCACTCGCAAAAGAGTGCCGGTTTGAATAAAGAACCGTGGGTGTTTAACAAAGAGTATTGTGATATTCTTCGTAAGACAATCCGGCAGCGTTATGAGATGGCTCCGTATATTTACACGATGGCCCGTAAAGGGTATGATGAAGGGTTGTCACTTTGCCGTCCGATGTATTATGACTATCCGGAAAGTAAAGAGGCTTATGAATTCCGCAGTGAATATATGTTTGGAGATGATATTTTGGTTGCTCCCGCTACGGCTCCGGCAAAGGATGGTTATGTACAGGTGCGTGCGTGGTTGCCCGAAGGTGAGTGGTATGAAATGCATACCGGTACTTTGCTGAAAGGCGGTCAGATTGTAGAGCGTCCTTTTGCTATCGACGAATATCCGATTTATGTAAAGGCAGGCGCTGTATTGCCAATGTACACAAGCAAAGTAATGAACTTGAATGGCAATGACGAAGAAGTTGTAATTACCGTATTCCCCGGTGGAAATGGGGCGTCTTCCTTTAGTTTCTACGAGGATAATGGAAACGATAAGAATTATGCGTCAGAATATGCTGTGACTAAACTGACAGCTTCCCGCCAGGGACAGGAACAAACAATTGTTATCGGCAAGCGTGAAGGACAATATAAAAATATGCCTGTTTCCCGTTCATTTAAAGTGAAGGTGCTCTCATCGCTTGTCCCGCAGTCTGTTACTGTGAACGGACAACCTGCAAAATACGAATACTTAGGTGAAGAGTTTGCCCTTTCTGTCGATTTGCCGGTTTTGTCTTGCGACCAGGAAAAGGTCATTAAGATAGTTTATCCTGCGGAAACGGCTGATATGAACGGTTTATTGGGAGCATCAAGACGAGTTGCCAAATCTATGGAGCAGTTGAAATATCGTGATTCATATATTTGCTTTAAAGAAGAATTTGGTAAGATGGGAAGTTTAAGTGAAGCAGTTACTTATGCTCCGGACAAGATTTCTTCTTTAGTTTCCGATTTCTGGAAAAGTTATAATGATTTTCCGGAAGTTCTGAAACGCCAAGGTTTGAGTGACGATAATAAGGCGTGGTTCTTGCAGTCTATTTGCTGGAAATAAGAGTGTAGATGGACGGAATGATGAAGAGGAAATCCTTTTCGGACACTTTCCTCTTTTGTTTTTCGGGCTGAAACCTGTCAGGGACTTGACAAATGCATTTTAATGTTGTATCTTTGTAGCTCAAGGAAATGGATTTCTGCCTGATAATAACTGAAAAATTAGATAAAAATGAATATAGAAGTAGTATAATATAGTGACAATTGTTCTCTCTCTTCTTGGACTATACCAGGAGATAGAGTATCTGATATAGGCTAAGGCTGCGAATTTTGTGGAATTTGCAGCCTTTTTTGTTGTAAAAAATAGACGATAAAAGCCGAATTCGCAATTTGAGATTTTATAATAAACTTGGATACCGTTTATAATAAACTGCT
>OLSA01001097.1_pt1 | contig 23129 bp, 9 predicted proteins | sample 1672731 | NCBI WGS metagenome assembly OLSA01 (sample SAMEA3136718, study PRJEB25190) | human gut metagenome | biome: human gut; feature: human-associated habitat; material: faeces | place: Austria | collected 2013
CCACTCGAATAGCGAACCCGAGAAGTGCTGTCCGACAAACAGAACTATCGGTAGCCTATTATCATAGTCAGGGCTGAATGATATAACAGAAGTATATCCCAATGAAAGACTTTTTCGACAGTCTAAAGCACCCCGACACAGCGGGGTGCTTTTTATTTATCATATATCGTTTGCAAATCGCCGGCAGACACACCATAGATCAGAGCGTATATCTATCACCGTTATTCTTGATTTTGCCGCCTGATACCGCCTTATCTACTGCGAACTCGACTGTAGAGGTCATCACCGTACCGAGCCTTGTGTAGCCGAATTTCTTTGCGGTTTCACGAATAAGGTCGGTCCTTGAAAGTCCTATCTGCTCTGAAAGCACCTCCGTCATAGCGGAGATTATTTCTTCCGACGGGATTTCCGTAAGCTCCCTTCTGTTGCCCTGAATATCGGCAGGACGATAAATGTCATAAGTATCGGGGTTTTGCTTGCCGAGCCAGAAGAACGCATTGTTCTCATCGATCGTTATACGCTTGTCGATCATCCTGAACACATCGGCAAGCACCTTGTCCGTGCGGTCGCCGCTTCTTGTTATGCCCCACGCACCTATCAGCTTATGCACAAGAGCGTTACGGCTTATCGGCGCTTCTGCCGACAAAATAAGCACTGCAAGCGACTGTATAACAGGAACCGTTTCAGGAAGATAAAACTGTTCGGGCGTTCCGACAGGCGCTATATCTGCCGTTTCATACAGCGTTGCCTTATTCGGCACAGGCGTTTTCTCGACCGTTTCAAATACCGGTGCCTGCTTTGTCTTTACTTCCCCGACAGGCTTTTCCTGCGGATGCTGTGCATTTTCAACAGCCTGCTTTATGTGCTGTAAAACTCCGTTGCTGTCATCAAGCCAGTCGAGCGTCCATACACGCATAACGCTCCAGCCAAGCCCCTCAAGCACACCCGGCTGAACCGCAAATCTGTCCCTTGCGGTTGCGCTTCTGTGGCAGTTTTCACCGTCAAGCATAATACCGAGAATATATGTTTCGGGATTTTCGGGATCAATTATACCTATATCCATTCTGAACTGCGAACAGCCTATGTTGCACCTCGTCTTATATCCGAGCGTTTCAATGCCCTTCGCTATCTCGCTTACAAGGCTGTCATCCGCTTTTGCGAACATATCCGTGCGTCCTGCGATAACATTCGTACCTCTCGTTGCAAACTCAAGGAATCCCTTAAGCCCCGCAACACCCTCCGAGCGTGTTCTCGTAAGGTCTATCTGCTCAGGACGCAGAACGGAATAAACTATCATTTCCTTCCTTGCCCTTGAGATCGCAACATTAAGTCTTCTCCATCCGCCGTCACGGTTAAGCGGACCGAAGTTCATCGAAACCTTTCCGTTTTCATCAGGACCGTAACCCACCGAGAACAGTATAACGTCACGCTCGTCACCCTGTACATTTTCAAGGTTCTTGATAAACACAGGCTCGTCACACTTTGCGTCAAAATCAGCTATATCCGGGTTCTTTGCAAATGCGTCAACCAGCATATCGTCAATTAAATTCTGCTGAACAGAGCTGAACGTTACTACGCCTATGCTGTCATTCCTCAGCTTTTCATCGCTCAGCCTGCGGATGATTTCATTGACTATAGCCTCAGCTTCAGCCTTGTTCTGCTTTGTCTTGCCCTTGTCATAGAAGCCTTCCGGACGGATAAGCCTTACCTGCGATACAAGGTCGTTCGGTGACGGGAACGTATACAGCTTATTGTCATAATACTTCATATTGCTGTATGCGATAAGGCTCTCGTGCCGTGAGCGGTAGTGCCACTTGAGATACATCTGCGGCATAGAGATTGCAAGGCAGTCATCAAGCAGGCTCTCCAGATCCTCAAGCTCGCTGTTGTCCTCGTCAATACGGTTGCTTGTAAAGAATGACGTAGGCGGAAGCTGCTTCGGGTCGCCTACTATAACTACATTCTCGCCCCTTGCTATAGTACCGACAGCCTCGCTTGTCGGAAGCTGTGACGCTTCATCAAATATCACAAGGTCAAATTTCGGGAATGACGGGTCGATATACTGTGCCACTGAGATAGGGCTCATAAGCATACACGGGCAGAGCCTTCTGAGCAGTGTCGGTATCTGGTCGAACAACTTTCTGAGCGGCATCATTCTGCCGTTGTTTTTGATAGCCTTCTTCAGTATTCCCATCTCGGAGGATGCGGCGCTCGTACCGTCTGATACGGGTATATTTGCCGACAGCCTTGCCGCAAGTTCCTGCATAGTGAGCCTCTGATATTCCTTTATCGTTCTTCTGTATTCGTCAATCAGAGCATCATACTGCTTTCCATTGAATGAGGCAAGCCGCTTGTCTGTGGCGATAGTCATAAGTGCCAGCTGATAATAAAGCTCGCAGTGATAAGCCGCTCTTATATTATCTGCCGATACAGTGCCGTTTTTATAGGCAAGGCTCACAGCCGCAAGCCCTGCGTCACAAAGCCGCTTATCCGCCAGGTTGAACGCCGCCTTGCTCTTTACAAGCGAAATATTGTCCGAAATTGCCTTAAATACCGAGTTAACGCTTGTAAGCCAATCGGCGCTTCCTTCAAATTCCGTGTTCACCGAATAAAGTTCAGCCAGTCTGTCGGATTTTTCCGTATAGCTTCTTACCGCCTCAAGATTTTTCGCACATCCGGCAATTTCCTGCGGTGAACATTTTACGAACACATTCATAATGTGCTGTTTTTCGCTGTCGCTGAATCTGTCTGAAGCCGCCGCCCCATAAACAGCCTCTGTCTTATGCACCGCCCTTGAAAGCATATCCCAGTCGGTCGCCATACCGGACAATATTCCGCCCGTTATATTCAGCGTCGGGATTATCTGCCCGATCTGCTCCGATTTTTCCGACAGTTCAATCAGCCTGTCATACAAAGGGCATACATCGCTCTTTTTAAATGCGGCAGGATTTTTACTGTAGACTTTAAGTTCCTTATACAGCCTGTTCTGACCTATCAGCTTCGGTAAAAACCACTTAGCCTCCGCCTGTTTCCATTTCACCCTTGCGCTTTGTGCAGGATATGAAAGCACAGCCTTGTCAAAGCCGTTTTCGATTTCGGTGCAAAGCGCATTGTATGCTTTTCCCGTTTCGCACAGCGTTTTCAGCTTTGAAACGACAGCGTCAAAATCCGCCGCACCCAATATCTCGTTTATTACAGGTGCGTCCTCGCCGCAGGCATCTATAAGACCCGATACGGCGTTCAGCTTTTCACGGCTTATATTTCCGTCAAGACCGACAGCAGTTGCTATAAGGTTCAGTGCCTCGTCCGCCCCGCCGTATTCCTCCGCAAGTCTGTCAAGGCCGTTTTTGAAGCTGTCACGCATTTCTGTGGAATATTCACATCCGCCGTATCTTATAAGCGGATGCTGTGCATAAACGCCTATCTCGGATATTGCGACAACATATTCCGATATAATTTCCTCAAATCGTGCAATAGTACCTTCGTCGGCATTTTGCAAAGCATCTCTGCCGATAGATATTTTTCCCTTTTCAGCCATACACTGCTCATAGCGTTCAATAGCCGTATACAGCGATTCACCAAAATTGCGCTTTTCGTGCAGAGCCTCTATCACAAAGTTCAGCTTTGCCTTTTCCTGCGCCAGCTTCTGTGCAACTGCGGCGTGTTGTTCGGGTGATTTTACCCTTGCCGTTTCAAGCGACTTGTTAAGTTCCGCTAAAACAGCGGATTTATTTGTCTTGTTGGAGTGAAGCTCAAGGCAGAACGGGTCAAGCCCGATATTAGCAAGACGCTTCTGTACAACGCTTAGTGCCGCCATTTTCTCCGCCACAAACAGAACGCTTTTTCCGTGATAAAGCGCATTCGCTATCATATTGGTGATAGTCTGCGATTTACCCGTTCCGGGAGGGCCGTGCAGTACAAAGCTCCTTCCTGACGATGCCGCAGCCACCGCACTCAGCTGTGAAGAATCTGCGTCAACGGGGACAGCAATATCCGTAAGCGATATTTTGCTGTCAATATCGGTATCCGCAATAAAATCCCCCGTCAGCGCCTCGCTTGTCGCACCTTCCATAAGGCAGGATACCACCTTGTTGCTTTTAAGTTCGTCACTGCGGTTTCTTATATCGTTCCACATTACAAACTGACCGAAGCTGAACAGCCCGATAAAACTGTGTTCGATAATATTCCACGTTTTTTTGCCCATTATCGCCTGTCTTACGGTATTGAAAACAAGCGGCAGGTCAATTCCATGCTCGTCTTCGGGCAGAGGGTCAAGACCGTTTATCTCAATGCCGTGATCCTGCCGTAAATATTCTATCATCGTTACGTTTATCTGAGCGTCTTCCTGACGGCTTCTGATTATATAACCTTTGTCACGGACATTTCTGACTATATCTATCGGTATAAGCACAAGAGGCGCATATCTCGCCTTTTCCGACATTTCACTTTCAAACCACCTGAGCATTCCGAGCGACAGGAACAGCGTGTTCGAGCCGTTCTCCTCCATACTCACCTTGGCCGCACGGTACAGCTTCTTAAGACTCTCCTCAAGCTCTGCCGCATCCATGAACGTCCTTATCCTCTTGCTTTTCAGTTCCTGCTCGGCTATATTCCTTACAAGGTCCTTATCGGTTTCTATCTCAAACGTTTTAGCATCTCGCATAGAAACCGTCCACTCTGACGGTGCCTCAAGGATGCGGAAATCCGTTCCGTCAGACAGCTTATCTTCAAGAAGCGACAGATCCGACACCATAATTTCGACCGTGCTTTTATTTATTCTGAAATTCAGCAGAGAATTTCTCAGCGAAAAATCAAGCAGCTTTCTTTCCCATATTTTCTGCTTTGTCATAGGCTCGTTACTGCACTGCGCCACTTTTCCGTACAGCGACATATCAAGCTCGCTCGGTGCGCTCATTCTTATGCGCCTTGCGCCGTCGCTCTCTGTGCTTTCAGCCGTCAGAGCCTGTTCGAGTCTCAGCGGTATCGGACGGATGCCGCTTCCTCTTGTACGGGCAATATCGACCGCACATATAAAACTGCCCGGTGTATTCATATGATCCCTGCCGTGCTTCAGCGACTTGTCAAAGTCAACATTCTCCTTTGTCATATCCGTGCATTCCACGAGCAGAAGCTCCTCCGCCCCTGCCGCAATACGCTTTTCTATAGCCGACACATCATCGGTAGCACAGTCCGCAAAGGTTTCCTCCTCAAGATGACAGCCGCAGAAAGCGTGACCCTCTATGAATATAATGATAGGATTAAGACCTACAGCCTCAAGGCAGGACGCATACAGCACCGCAAGATCAAGACAAGTGCCTTGCTTCTGCTCCAGCACGGTATTTGCAAGACGTATCTTCTGCCCTATATATTCAAAGCTGGCAGGCGGCATATTGTACGCTATCCTTCTTGCACACAGTGCCGCATATAAAGCCGCCATCTGCTGTTTTACAAAGTTCGGGTTCTGCCGCTGATATGCGCTGAAGGCAGTCGTATCCGCCCACTTTTTAAGATAGACCGATGCTTCCGAAATGACTTTTGCTATCTCCGGGTGATTCGGCGTCACAAATGCCGCAATAAGCTCCGGATCAAACGCAAGACCGCTCCATTCGTTGAACGCAAGCAGCTGAACGGGAATATCCTTTTGGTAAAGCTCTTTTTCGTCTTTTGAAAGCGAAAAGCTTACAGTACCCGACACCGCCTCCGTCAGTGAAAACAGCATTTCCGTGCTGAGAATTATCCTCAGCGGCGAAATTTCAACCGACTTTCCCGACGGCACACAGCTTATATCGTATGTGAAGGTCTTCGCAAAAGCCGGATCAAAAGCGATAGTAAGCCTTACATCGCTTATATCCTCATCGCCCTCGTTGCCGACGGTAAGCTTTCTTATGAAAGGTATGTAATTCTGTTGCATTGCGAAATTGATTTTCGGTATCATATCGCAGCCCAGTGTCAGTACAGCGCCCATGTAACACCATCCTTGATTCAAAATAGTTTCCGCTGTTAACGGTATCAGTTAAATTATACTACTATATTCAATACCTGTCAATAAAACAACGACCCCGACAGAAAACTCTGTCGGGGTCGTGCTATGCCAAAAAAACAATTATTATTAAAGTTGAACATCTAAACGTACCGCCAACACCGCTTAAAACATTTTCCGTACCGACAAGGCATTAATATTTTCGTGAGTGTACCGGTACAACTGCACTGACATTGACCCTTCGAAAAACGCACTATCCCTCGAAAAACACCATATTCTTGCCTCCCTTGTCAAAGGGAGGTGGATTGACGGCAAGGCACAAACTGTTGCTTTGTTGCTTTCTGCTTGCGATATGCCCACTCTTTTTATATTGTAAACTTTTCTGCCGTCAAGACGGAGGGATTGCTTTACACCACCGACCCTTCCAAAACCGCACTATCCCTCGAAAAAGGGGAGGTTCTGTTGCTCGGTCAAGCCGAGCCAACTACGGTGGGGATTGTAGTTGCTTAGAAGTTGTTTCCCTGATCCCTTTGGTTCTTTTTCTCTTTCATATTGACAGGTGTACCTACTCGAATAGCGAACCCGAGAAGTGCTGTCCTACAAATAGCACTATCGGTAGCCTTGCTATCATAGTCAGGGCTGAACGATGCAACAAGAAGCACATCAATCAAAAGACTTTTTATATAAAACATCGACCCCGACAGAAAACTCTGTCGGGGTCGCTTGTTCGTTTATTTACCCGAGAATCTTATCTCATTTATAAGTGCCGTACCGTTCTTCTCCTTAAGAAGCCAGTAGAAATCCTTCGTCAGCTCAAATTCCTTATCAGGCACCGTAGTTTGCGGATAGGAAACTACCTTGTTTTCCCCTCCCTCAAAGTCAAACGCCTGAATTGCCGAATTTCCTGCCGATACCGTAAACAGTACAGAGCGACCCTTGTCAAGTGCCACCGTCAGCAGTCCGCTTGCCGTTTCCGACCAGCCCTTTGTCTTACACTTTACCATAACCGCCCCACCATATCCGGAGGTAACTATTCCGTCTGTAGCACCCGAAATATCGATCGTTTCACCGAATATTCCGGTTCTTATGTCTAAGCTGCAGTCAACGATCGAAAGGTCGTTGCTGTATATGCCGGTTGACGATTCTATGTTCGTTCCCGCAAGCCCTGTTGTTGTTATACTGCATCTGTCGAAGCGGATCGTTTCTGCGTGTACGCCGTAATATTCAGCTGCTGCGGTAAATATCATATCGCTGAAATCAACACTGCCAATACTCTGTATAGCGTATGTATTTCCCGTTACTGTGAGATTCGGGCTGTCGCCGCCGATAAACTCCATACTCATAGGAGTTACATCGTCATAGTCAAGGTGCGCCTGATATATCGCAAGCAGGTTTTCTGTAGTCGCCGTGTTACGTTTAGAAAGCGTAACATTTCCGTTTATGTTCACCTTAAGGCTGTTCGAGCTTACATACATCAGATATGCGTCAGCCGAGCCGTATCCGTCGCCTACGCCTATGCTGCTGAAATCGTCGGGCTTCACGCCGTTCATATCTCCTGCCGTAAGCGTAAGATTTTCAAACGTAATATCCGAAACGCTTTGCTTAACATACAGCATTATATTCTTTCCGACACCCGACAGCTTAAGACCGTTTCCGGTCACTGTCAGTATACCGGTAGCTGTATCATACTCAAAGCCGCTTGCCTTGCCGCTGATGAACGTCTTGCTTTCGGTATCTATTATCGTGCTTGCACTGCCGTTTGAAACTGTCAGATAACCGCTCATATCCTTTTCGGCTGTGAACGATACATTCTTCGACGGCATCGTGAACTTTCCGCCTTCAACCGTCACATCATCCGTTGTCCACTCAAGATAACCGTCGGCTTTTTCCTTTACTGTGACCTCAGCACCGATTTTAGCCTTTTCCCTTGAGCTTTCAACGCCGTCAAGCGAGTAGATGACATAAACAGGAGTGATAGTACCCGTCAGCGTCATATCGGACTTGATTTCTTTTCCGATGACTGAATATCCGTTTTCGCCAAGCCATCCGCCGAACAGACAGCCGTCTGTATCAGGAGATGCCTCAAGCATATCAGCCGTGAACACCGTTCCGTAGTCAAACTTAGCTGTTTTATAGCTTTCGTAAACCTTGTTGGTATCAAGGTTTACAAGGCGGTAGGTTATTGTCATCTTTTTCAGCTTGTATGTTGCTTTGATCTCGGTCTTTATAATACCGTCGTCATTGCCGAACGTTGTCGGAACGGCATTATCCCAGCCTGCAAACTCATAGCCCTCTGTGCCTGTCGGTACAGGAATATCCGACAGTGAGATTGCGTCGCCGTATTTACCGGTTATCTCATAACGCACCGTACCGTCATCGAACTCACCGCTCATAGCATAGAACACCACGCTGTAGATTTTGTCGGTAGCTTTCCATACCGCCTTCAGCGTCATATTGCCCGTTACTCTGAACGATTCACCCGGCATCACATCCGCTGTGCCGTTACCGTCAAGGTCAAATCCGACAAGCTCATAATCGCTGTACTTATCATCCTTTAAAGCGCCTGCCGTTGCACGATACAGATAGCCGTACTTTACCTTTACCGTTTCGTTTTCCGTGCCGTTGTCATAGTCAAACGTTACATCAAACTCCTTCGGCGTTCTGTTCCACCTTACAATTATAGTCTTGTAGGTCTTGCCATCAATCGTTGTGTTTTCTTCGTTTATCGGCTCTTCCTTAAGAGTATATGTATAATACTCGTCATCATACTGTGCAAGCGCCTCAACTTCGGCATCATACTTTTTACAAAGCTCATCATATTCGGGTCTGTAGCCGTCAAACTCGGACTTTACCTCGTGTGAAACCTCCGCACCGTTCTCGTTGTAAATATAAACGTCATAGTTTATATAACAGCGTCTGTCGTTGGTGTTCCACTTCATATAGTAGGTACCGGGCTTCTTCACATTATCGTTACTGCCGATTCTGTTTCCGTCTGCGTCCACAAAATACGACAGCAGATATTCGGTAGTATATGTGTCCTCAGGTGCGAATGCGGAATATCCGTAAAGCGCCGTTGCAAAACGGTAACCGTCCTGTACAACCGTCCTTATCCTGTCAGTTTCTATTTCAGCGCCGTTTTCATCGGTATATCTGAATCCGCCGCCATCGTTTGCGATAAGCGTTATGTAGTGATACAGTTTCGCAGGAACTATCTCAAAGTACACGTTGCTTTCCGGCATTATGCTTATATCGCCGTTGTACCTTACAGTTTCGCCTGCCGTATAACCGCCTACCGTAACATTGCTCTTTATAAGCACATATGACGGCTCGTAGAACGAATCCTCGCTGTCCGGCTTCGGACTGTCAGGAATGCTGTTTATAAGCCGGTCAAGCTCCTGCGGCAAAGGCTTGCCGTAAATAATGTCAAACTTTCTTTCGGTATAATCCGCAAGTCTTACCGTTACCGTGTACAGCTTTCGCTTCATCACAGGCTTCAGCCTCATATCGCCCTTGACGGTTATCTTTTCATCGGGAGCAATATCTGCCTTGCCGTCACCGTCAATATCCCAGCCGATAAGCTCGTTTTCCTTACTGCTGTTGATGTTGTCGATAAATGTATCCGGCACTCTGAACTCAGTGCCGTAAGCAACATATCTTGCGCCCGCATAACCGCTCTCGTTATAAATATCGACTATGCATCTTCTTACAAGATAATTTGCTTTGAGCATAATGCTGTAGGCCGTCGGGTACAGCTTTTCGTATTCAGCCCTGAACGACTGCAGATCTTCTTCACTGCCGTAGTTCACCGCAAGCGGCTTAGTCGTATCAAGACCGTGTACACTGCCGCTGTAACTGCTGTCATAGTATCTGTATGCCAGAGCGTCCTTCATATACATCTGGTATCTCATACCATCCGCTCTGTCGATACCGAAGCTTGCAAAATGAGTAACGCTGTTCACAGACTGTTTATATCTGTCGAACATTTTTATATCGTCAAGATAATCTACCGCCCACAGTTCACTTACCCATCTGTCATTTTCTGTGTCAAAGTATTCCACCGAGTACAGCTTCTGTGCAGTGTATGTGTTAAGCGTGATGGTCATATCATCGCTGAGCCAGTAGTACGGCTGTATCTCTGTATCAAACAGCGACTTATCATAGATATAGCCGTTTTTATCGCAGTAGGTCGAAACCGCAAGCGAATAGCCGCTTACATATCCGCCCTTGCTTACAGTTACCGTATCGACAATTTCCGTCCTGCCGTCAGCCGATACCGCAAACTTCAGCGTTGCGGTCTTATCCTTGTCTTCAAGAGGGAAGTCAACTCCCTTGCGGTAATAGTATACATCAACGTCACCGATATGCTTTCTGCTGATATAAGTGCCCTTGTCTGCGTCATAGTACAGATTTTCGGTGTCGGATGTAAACAGCAGATTCTGTCCGCCCGTATAGTAAAGGCGCAGTATACAGCTAAGCAAGCCGCTTGTATATCTGCTCGGAGCGTCGGGAGATACCGTGAGCGTTATCTTGCCGTCGTCGCTCTTGCTTACCTTGAAATACTTGCTGTAGCAGGCAGCCTTGAACTCACTGCTGCTCATCTGCCGTGTTACAATATCTCCTGTTGTTATATCAAGATATGTGCCTTGTGCAGGGATAAGTCCGTCTATCTCATAGACATTCGTATCTGTTTCCCGCAGTATTATGTCGGTATTGCCCTCAAGCGTCGGCTTATCCGCATAGATATATTTGTCGCCTACGCTGAATATCGGGAATTTGAACTGCTTTGCAAGCTCCGCCTTTTTCTTAAACAGCTTGCTTTCCGCAAATATCGAGATTTTTATATACACGCCCATTTCGAAGTATATTCCGCCTTGCAGCTCGTGGTAATGTTCCTTCGGAGAAGCGTAGTATTTATTGTGTCGCATATCCTGCGAATGATAGTGCAGATAACCGTACAGGTCGGCATAAGCACCTATTTCAAGTGCCGCACCGACACTTCCGAGATCATTAAGACCAAGAAGCGATACCGATACCTTACCCTCGATGCCCGCCTCAACGCCAAGATAGCCGTAAGCGTACATATCGAATATGTAACGGTCGTCGCCCGCCATTATAAATCTGTATACGTTTATAGATGACGGTTCCTTGATATTTCCTCTTATGCCAAGACCCTTTGCCTGAAGCACCGATGCTTCCATACTGATACCCGCCGCAAACGAAACATTAACCACAAAGTTAAGCTCCGTCTTTATAGACAGCGGCAGTATAGGCATAAACGTTGCGCTGAAAAGGTTCACCTCGCATAGCCTTATGGCTCCGCCCTTGTTTTCGAGCATTTCACGCACGTCTTTTATGATATTTCCGCTTTCCTTATCCTCGCCGTTCATTATGGCTTCTATCTCAACGGAAACATCTCTCTTTTCTTCTTTATCCTGCTGCTTATCGTCTTCTTCCTCATCTGCCGAGCAGACCAGTATCTTGAATGTTACATCCGTCTGCGACAAGGGCAGGAACTTCACGTTGAAGTCACGCTTTAAGCTGAGAGTGCCGCCTACGCCTATGATAAGGTATTCGCTGATGCTTACCTCAGCCTCCAGCTTTACCTTGTTTTTAAGCGTCATTTCATAGCTGAATGTAATGTTGAGCGCCGTCCAGTCCTGCTCATTCGGGAAACCGTTTATACATTTGAAATTAGTATTCTTCGCCGTACCGACCTTAGCGCTGATTGTAAGCCCTTCGAGAAGCTCCTTTACATTCAGCTTTATCTGCTTGTCGTTCCAGTTTACCCCGTCCATATATGTGTTGGACATAAGCTCAAACGGCGCATTGCCGTCACCAAGCTCCCTTACCGTCTTGCTGTCATATACAGCGGCGGCAAGCATATATGTAAGCTGCTGTGTTCCTTCGCTTGCATAAAGCTGTTCTACCAGCTTTTCGGTATCTATCGCCTCGGCAAGCACATCGTTTTTGACATACTTTTCCTTGAAGTAAATATCAAGCTCTTCGTATATATCGTCAACATCACTGCCGACCGTGAGAATCTTGTATTCATCGCCGAAAAGCTCATACGACACAACGTTCAGATAGCTTGGCTCTTCGGCATCGTCAGCGAATATTACCGTACCCTCGTGTATCGAGAGCGCCTCGAATTCACTGCGTGACATATAGATATGCTCGTTGTCGTCATCTTCTCTTATCCGACTTTTCGGGATAGTAACTATGCCGTCTTTAAGCTTTACGTTGTTCGTTTCTTCCCTGTAAACGAAAAGCGTAATGGTTCTTATCTTCTCGTCAGGCATAATGTCGGAATTGATACCGTCAAACCGTACCCCGTTATCTATAAGGCTCAGCACATATGCGCCGCCTTCCGTCCAGTTGATAACAGGCTTTACAGTGTATACTCCGCTGCCTGTATTTTCAACTTTGAGCAACGGCATTTCACCGAACTGATTTTCGATACTGATAACGTCCTGTAAATTATCATCCGTTATGCTCTGCGATGAGATAAGCGAGAATGAAAAATCCTCAGGTGCGTCCGATATGGTTATCTCGTTGTATTCAGGTGTTTCCGGCTTTATCTTATCCTCATCATATCCCGCATAAAGCGTTATATCACGATTTACAGGCTCGTCCTCATAAAACTGTGTCGAGCACTGCTTGTCAAGATACCAGCCGTTATTGACAGCGTTTTTCTTTATCGCTTCGGGGAGCCTGCCTATTGTTTCTCCGGCGGCAAGCGTAACGCTGTCTATCTTATTTCCGCCCAGCGTATCGTATGTAACAGTTACGCTGTCAGCGGTTTTTCCTGCCGTTACCCGTGCGGTAAACGTCTTTTTCGCACCGCCTGCGGTAATATCCTTTGTAACCGTCACATCTGCGGTATCAGCCGCCGCTTTGCCGATTTCCTCTGCGGCAACATCAAGCGGCAGTGCCGTCAAAAGCAAAGATACGCACAGCAGCGAGGCGAGCATTTTCTTTGCTTTCTTCCTGTTAAGTGCAAAAAGTGCCGCAGCACATATTACCGCCGATATAAGCGGCACGGTCGGATTTATCCTTCCGTCTGTCGAAGGATTATCCGGAGTCGCTTTTACCACAGAATACACGCTGTCATACTTCAGCGTTCCTCCCGCAAGAAGCTCCGTTTCACCGCCGCTTGCACTTCCGCTTTTAAGCTCATAGCCGTCCGGTGCCGTAATATCATAAGCAATATCAACAAGCCTGCCCGTACTGCCGTTTTTAATCTCAAGCGTTAATGCTATATCCTCATCCGCCGTATATTCTTCCTTGTCGGTTTTCAGCTGTACCGACAGCGCCGCCGCTTCTGCGGCGGATACCGCAAAGGTGACCGCCGACATTATCAGCGTCAGCGCAAAGAATAACGACAGGATGGTTTTGCATCGTTGCTTTGTTTTCTTCTTCATAAATGCCATATAAATACCACCCTTCCTCTGATTGCCGCTATAACCGCCATAATAAGCGGTTAAACCGACAGTTCTTCATACTATGATTATACAGCAAATTATTTCCTTATTTCGCTAACTTGCAAAATTGTAAGAAAAAAGATTTTTACTGTCTGAAAGCAAAACCGTTGCAACAACCGCACGGCTTTTCTTTTCTCAAAAATGTACAAAATCGACCTGATAATTTGTCTATTTTGTGCATTTTGCTTAAATCAGATTGACTTTTGTGGTAAAAACTTGTATAATGAACTTGGTAATCTGTGTAATTCGGAGGACTTTATATGAGCTTTTTTGATAAAGACGGAAACAGCCGACACGACTGGAATATATTTCTCGACAACTTCCCCACTATAGGTGTTTTCAAGCTGCCGCACGATTCGAATAAGGCGTATTACGATAAAAACGTTGCCTCTATGCTCCATATAGAAGGCGATAATATGAACAAGGACAGCTTCTACGCACTGCTTGACAGCCTTAACGAAAATCAGATAGAAGGCTATAAGAACATATATATGTATACCGCCGGCGGCGAAACAAGCTATATAAAAATCAAGATTGTATATGACACGGATTATATGCTCGGCTTTGTGCAGGACGTAACACAGATAATGGAGGCTCGTTCACACAAGGATAACGCTAAGGAATATGATATGCTCACAGGTATGTATACCCGTGACTACTTCATAAAACGTGTACGCAGTATGCTCTCAGAAATTAGCGGTACCGCCCAGTGCTGTATGGCGGCGATACACATCAACGGCATAGAGCGTGTAGACAGCGAGCTGAACTACGATAAGACCGCACTGTGCGTTGCAACTGCGGCAAATGCGATAAAACGCTTTGCTTCTGATAACGTTATAATCGGCGTAAAAAGCTATAAGGATTTTCTCGTATTTTTCAGGCAGATGACAAAGTCGGAAATTTCCGACATTATGAAAAAGATGTACGATGCCGTTGCACGTTGCAAGCTGACCGATGAATTCGGCGAAACCATTGAAACTCGGAGCGAAGCATATACGATAACCGCAGGCTACTGCTGGTATCCCTCGCAGGCGGCTACTATAGATATGATGATAAACTATGCCGATTTTGCCCTTTTCAGAGCAAAGGCACTCGGCAGTATAAAAAGAGAGTTCTCAGCAGAGGAATATGTAGCCGAATGCAACAGCTATTCGGATTCAAAGCTCCTGACAGGACTTATTGACGATAACGATTTCAGCTACTGCTTCCAGCCGATAGTGTCTACCGTTGACGGCTCCGTTTACGCTTACGAGGCGCTTATGCGCCCGAAAAATTCGTCACCTCTTGAGATACTCAGGATAGCAAGAGAACACGGCAGGCTTTATGATATTGAACGGCTCACATTCGAAAACGTTCTGGAGATAATCTCCGCAAACCGTGCCCGTTTCGGCGAAAAGAAGATATTCATAAACTCAATACCCGATAGTATGATTACGGAGTACGATTTCAACAGGCTCTGCGAAAAATACGGAAATATCATGCCACAGCTTGTTATCGAGTTTACCGAGCAGGCAGACCTTACAGGTGACAAGATAGCAAGCCTGCGTCATCTTTTCAAGTCGAAGGGCTGTATGATAGCCATTGACGATTACGGAAGCGGATACTCCAACACTGCCGCTGTGCTGAGCCTTCAGCCCGATGTCATAAAAGTTGACCGCTCCCTTATAACCGACATCAACACAAACGTAAAGAAACAGCACTTTCTCACAGGCATCATTGATTTTGCAAGGCTGAACAATATAAAGGTGCTTGCGGAGGGTGTCGAAACCTATGACGAAATGAGCGTCACCATCCGCAGAGGTGTAGATTACATTCAGGGCTTCTATACCGCAAAGCCGCAGAAGGAGATCGTTCCCGATATACCCGACGCTGTCGCCGAGCAGATGCGTATGCTCAATATGTGCCGCCCCGAAATAAAAAAGGCTCGTGATTACATCGTCCACGACGGTTGCGAGGAGCATCTCGACATAGAAAAAATGCTTTCAGACAGATACACAGGAGTTATAGTTGAAAGTGCCGTTGCACACCTTTACGCAAACGGCTGTGATGTTATGTCGTTTGTTATCAAGACCGCAGACGGCTCAAAGTCGCACATAATACTCGAAAATGCCAACATAAAAGGCGCTCTGCGCCAGTGCATACGTCTTGGTGAAAATTCTGACACCACGCTCGAAATAAAAGGGACCGATTCGCTGAGCTATGACGGAATATCCGTTCCCGACTCATCAAAGCTTCTTATAACCGGCAACGGCAATCTCTACATTGATTCCTACCGTAATGACGGTTGCTGTATCGGCAGCAGCTATAACGATACCTTCGGCGAGATTACGATAGATATTAGCGGAAATGTTGAACTGCAAGCAAACGGCGACCACGGTATATGTATCGGCGGCGGCGTTTCCTCCTGCGAAACACCCATAAAGCTGCTCGGCGGCAATATCAAAATATCCTGCACCGGAAAAGATTGCATCGGTGCAGGCTCCTATGACGGAAGCTGTGGCGTAGAAACCGGCAACGCTACGATAGATATAAGCTGTTCGGGCGATAACGCACTCGCTGTCGGCTCTCTTTGCGGATATACCGATATAAAAGCAGACGGCACAACCTTCCTCATCCGCTCGCTCGGAGAACGTGCAGGCTGTATAGGTTCGCTGGCGGCGCTTGACGGCAGCACTCCGTCAAGGATAAATGTCAAAAACTCCACCCTTGACCTGTTGCTCAAGGCACAGTGCGGCTCGGCCGTAGGCTGTCGCAAAACAGCGTGCGACACCGTCATATCCGACTCGGACATCACCGTACACGTTGAAGGCGACGCTGTCGCAGGCATAGGAAGTGCAGAAGGAAAAGGCTCTCTGCTCATAAAGAACAGCGATATAAGATCAAGCTCATCCTCAGGCATTTACTCGCTCGATATAGGCTTTATGAACAAAGGCTGTATCATAAACAACTCCACCATAAATTCTCATCTTATCAATGACCCCGATTATCACGAGCCGTCAAGACTTATGCAACAAAATTAACATAATCATTCTGTAAAAAAACGTTTATTGAATCCGCACCGTTAAACATATCACCATCACCGCTTAAAACATTATACTAACCGACAAGGTGTTAATATTTTCGTGAGTGCATCTGTGCAACAGCACTGACATTGGCTCTTCAAAAAAGCACTATCCCTCGAAAAGCACCACCTCACTCACTTCTTTTTAAAGCACTGTTTGTTTTGCATCCGCACTACCCCTTGCTTTGCACCAACACCCTTGCCTTTAAAAACGCTCAGATGGTTTCGCACTATTCTTAGCCAAGCACTATCACCCTTGCCTCACCTCGAAAAAGGGGAGGTGGCACGGCTGGTAAAAGTTAGGCTTTTATCGATACAAAGTTCAGAAAATCTGTCCTTAATATCTCTCAAACAAATCCGAGCCGTGACGGTGGGGATTGTAGTTGCTTAGCAGTTGTTTTCCTAATTGCTTTGGTTCTTGTTCTTTCCCTCGTTAATATTGACAAGTGCATCGATTTGAATAGCGAACCCGAGAAGTGCTGTCCGACAAAAAGAACTATCGGTAGCTTGCTTCTTCATAGATAAATACTAAAAGATATAACAGAAGTATTTCAAACAAAGACTTTTTCTAAAAGCTAAAACCCTCTCCTAAGCCCAACGTGCTTAAGGGAGGGCTTTTTCTCATTTCAATATTAATATTCCCCACATTCACGCACTTATTTTTCGTATTTCCGCCCGTAAATGTCAAAATTGTTATACTTTTAAGAAGATTTTGTGAAATTTAGCACTCTCCTATTGACAGTGCTAAAAAGTGTGCTATAATGTAGTTGTACAAAGAAAGAGAGAGGGTCTCCGGAAGGTACAAGGGCAGCAAATGATCGGCACTGCGTTTAAAAGCACAGACCGCTTAGTAATGAATGGAGGAATGACATATGTTACCCGCAATTTTCAACGAAAACTTATTTGACAATTTCTTCGACGATGATTTTATGATGCCGTCAATGTTCGGCAAGAACGATCCCCTTTACGGCAAGAACGCAAAGAACGTGATGAAGACCGATGTCCGTGAAACAGACAACAGCTACGAGCTTGACATTGACCTGCCGGGCTTTAAGAAAGAAGATGTATCGCTGAAGCTCGACAACGGCTATCTTACCATCAGTGCCTCCAAGGGTCTTGAAAAGGACGAAAAGGAGAAGAAGGACGGCAAGTACATCAGACGTGAGCGTTACGAGGGTCAGTGCAGCAGAAGCTTCTATGTAGGCGACGGCGTACAGGCAAAGGACGTAAACGCAAAGTTTGAAGACGGTATCTTAAAGGTATCTGTTCCTAAAGCCGCACCTCAGGTCGAAGGCAATAACGTGATTGCAATCGAATGATCCGACCTTTGCATTTGCAGATAACCTCATAATATAAAGTCCCCCGGGGCAAGCGTTCAACCGCTCGCTTCGGGGGATTTTTCTGCATTTATTCACAATATAAAACCACAGCGGTGCAAATTTTCTTCGGGCTGAATGTCCTTTTCATCATTACCGTCGCTGTCACAGTGAAGTGTCGCAGTGCATAACGCTTCTATCGACATATCTATAGCCTTTTTTACATCATTGCGAAACACAAAAGTAAAATCATCCTCAAGAGCCGCATTCGTATCTACTCTTTCGGCCATGACACGCTTCACATTGTCAAAGAGATTTCTCGCCTCTCTTGCGTTTCCGAAATTACATCCCTGTCGGTTTCTCATTTCATCAAAGCAATCGTATAAAATATCATCGCAGTTTTCGCTGAGGACGTATTTTTCCTGTTCCAGAAAACTGCCGAATATATCGCAAAGCGTTGAGTTGTCATATCCGTCAAATTTTACCCTGATACCTATTCTTGATGCCATGCCCGGATTTGACTCAAAGAACGCCTCCATCTTGTCCTCATATCCCGCAAATATGCAGTATACCGATGAGCGATAATTCTCGATATTCTGAACTATACAGTTGATAGCCTCTATATCAAACTGCGACTGTGCGTCCTTTTCCGACAGGGTATATATTTCATCAAACAACAGCACTCCTCCGCCCTTTTCCGCAAGGTCGCTGAACAGACTATCGCATTTGCGTGCGGTATGCCCGACATATCCGCCTACTATATCCGACTTTCTGCACTCGGTAAAATTGCCTGCCGAAATAAAGCCCTCTTTTGCAAGCATATCCGCAAACATTCTTGCAACTGTGGTCTTGGCCGTTCCCGGAGGTCCTGTAAAAGCCATATTGTACGCAGTACCGACAGGCGAAAACCTTATCTTGTTCATACGCATCTTGTCATACTTCATACATCTTACCTGACGGCGCACTGTATCAAGCTGCTTTTTCACGCCGATTAATTTCTGTGCGGATGCACAGCACGGAAGATTCGTTTTATCGTGTATTATCAGATTCGGAAAATCCTCCGCTTTAAGCGTGCAGTCCGTCGGCGGCGAATTTTCGTAATGCTTTGATATTACATATCTTGCCGCTTTGTATGCGGTGTATTCATCATAAACGTTTTCGGCGGCGGCATACTTTTCTATGTACGGCTTTACCGAAGCGTACGAAAGATGGTTTTCCTCAAACTGCTTCTCTATCACACCTGCCAGATACTCTGTGCTGTCTGCGGGAATGTCTATATGGTCAAAGAACATAGATTCCGCTGTCACTTTGCAACCATCGGCCTGCATATTATCCAGCCGCATATGGTTCGGATCCTTCTTTACCAGCACAAATATTATTCTATTGCCATACCGATCGATTATGTCTACGTTCTTCTTAACCGAAGAAGCATTTTCGGCCATCATTACGAAATACATTATATCGATCGGCAGTTTTTCATCACAGTGAATATCTGCTTCATCCGCTTCATTATCCGCTTCGTCATCTGCTTCATTATCCGGCTTTTCATACAGCTCATATTCCGGCAGACAACATTCAAAATCCTCAAAGCCGTATTTGTCATCGAACCCATCATCGTAATATTCTTCGGCTTCTTCGTATTCTTCGGCTTCATCGTCTTCTTCGTATTCTTCGTCTTCATCGTCTTCATCGCCGAAATACTTATCGTATTCATCATCCGACACACCGCCGGCTTCGTTTTCAGACCTTGAAGAACCGTTCAGACCGAAAAAGTCTGATTCAGAAATAACATAATCTTCATTCTCTGCATTTTCTATCCTTCGTGTAAGCGGAATATCAAAATTGTCCGACAGTGCCTTTGAAATAACCGTCACAGACGCCAGCATATCAGTCATATCATAACCGCTTATAAGGATATGGTTTACACGCTTATACGTCTGTTCAAAGCTCCTTACATTACAGCGGATATTGTTCGCATAACAGCTTACATTTTTAAAACGATCCCTGCTCTCAAGTTCTTTCGCAAGGCTGTCAAACTCAGCTTTGCCAAAGTTTATGTGTGCATCTCTCAGCGAGGGAAAGCTATCTTTCAGAAACATATAGTCGCCTCCGTCAATGGAAAATATTATCATCCGTAACCCCTGACCGCAGAGCATCGGGCAACGGCAAAACGCTCTGTCGGTCGGACGGTTACGTTTTCGGCTTCAGAGATCCGACAGACTGCCGGCTATCAGTCGCTTTCATCGCACAGTCTGCGGAATAAGTTGTGATTACCGGCGTTAGCATAGCTGAAACCGTCTGCTTGTCCGATAAAACTTAAAAAGTCTGTATCCGGAGAATTATCCCTGCTGTGATAGAAATCAACGAATGATGCAAAACTACCCTCGTCCCTTGCATACCTTGCGTTTTCGCCGAGCAAGGATACCACGCTCTCAATAATTTCATCATCGCTGAGCAGTACCGACGACACACTGCATCTTCTGTAGTAAGCAGTCATTTCATCCGGATTTCCGCTTCTTGAATATCTGACATACATACAGTACATAAGCGGCATGAAGTAGCGTTTATTCTTGCCGAAATCGGTAATAATGTCAAAATAGTCCCATGCCTTGATTTTTATGATACGGCTGAAAAGTCTTACAAGTCTGCGTAAAGGAGCGGTTCTTATGTATTCGCCAAAATAGCTGTCCTTGTTTTCGGCTGTGACAGCAAACATCTCTATAGGATAATTCTGCGTTTCATCGTCATTTGCAATAAGCATAATCGACCTGCTCTCCACTGCGCATATCCTCTTTGTTATTGCCGCCGCTATCACAGGCTGTCCTGCCTTGATCATAGCGATTACAGAGTCCTCTGCGTCGTCCGAGCGGAACATCATATCATCGGGCATGCAGGCTATATGTCCTGCCACCGTTTCGGCTGTCATTCCGGCCGACAAGCTGTCCGCTATACCCAGCTGATACGCTGTAATCAAAAGCTGTAATCCTTCAGCTGACAAACGTTCTCCGTATAATTCTGCGGATGTGATGCTTGCCATAGCCGATGCTTTTCCGCCGCTATTCGAGAGACTGCTTTCTGCAACTTCGCAGAATCTTCTGTCTGGCTTGAACTCTCCTGTCTGCGTATCGGTGAAGCTGTCGGTATCATCACCGAAGAAATCATTCAGCTCCTGTTCGTTCATTTCATCCATATTATTCACCTCGTTATTCATCTCATCGCTCATCTTATCATTCATCTCATCGTTCATCTGCTCTTTTTCCTCGCACTTCTTGATTTCTTCAAGCGCCTTGTCAAGCGCTTCAGATGTTTCTATCGGTTTTGATTTCATATCGCACCTCCGAAAGTCAGCTCCGCATCGTCGTTATACTTTATCAGATAATAATCGCTCAGTTCCTCCTCTATTTTCTCGCTGACCTCTGAGTACGGCATATCAAGAACAAGGCACAGCCTTACCTTTGCCGCATCCGCAAGCAGCTTCAGGAATGCAATGTAATCAAGCATCTTTATACCGCCGAGGCTGTTTACGGGCATCATATTGCAAGGAAGTGCATTCCAATCCGACAATACGATTACCGAGTACGGCTCTGCGTTTCTTGCGTATACATTTACATACTTATACGGATCGCTCAGCTTCAGTATTGATGAAAGATCGTTCAGAGGGAGATTCATTCTCTCAAGGCACATAGCTTTCAGCATCGCACTGTCGCTTGCCGCATAATTGTCATGTGCAACGATTATCTTTCCGTCACGGACATTTCTGTAATCATTATCGTATGAGAAAAAGTCGGTGTTTCTCAGCAGGAACGTTTCCATGTCGATGCCATAATAGCCTGCAATGTTGTATATTGCCGTCATCGCCATCTCGGCATACCTGATACTGTTTGCATCCGCCGTATAAGGTGTCGGGATTATATTATAGGTGGCTATATCAAACGTTCCGTCATCAGTATCACGGGTGATATAACGAACAGCTCCCATAATATCCTTCAGCACGAGCGGGTCTTTTTCACGGGTGAAAGCCTCACCGCAATCAGTGATATGATCAAGCACGTCCTTACTACAGGTAAGACCGGCGATAACAGCGGCGTGAGAAGCGGAAACTCTCTTTATATAATGAGGGTTCTCCAGTGTATCCTCACCGTAATCCGCAATGGTGTCGTCCTTGAAGCTTTCCTGCTCAGTGATATAACGGACAACCTCACTGTAATCTCTTTCGGCGGCAGTCATCAGCACACGGTAGAGTTCTACCTGCGATACCCCGCAGAAACGGAGTATTCTCAGGCACGACATTATAGTATTCTGACCGGTGAATGTTCTCATACGGGAACACATGACATCGACAAGCTGATTTACCGTGTTTTCGTGGTCGCAGTCGTCAGTGTTATCGTCATCGGCACGAGGTACATCCGGCTTTCTGACAAAGAATGCCTCTGCATTATCTGTCATGTCAGCCATCTGATCGATACGCTTATCGTCGAACCTGATGAGAAAAACCATCAGAATCGTCATAAGTATGTCGGCGGATTCCGTTCCCGCAACCACACCGTGAACTACATCGGCAAGCTCATTGCTTGTCTGTTCGTTTTCTGAATTGGCGATAAACCTATCAATTGCCAAAGCTGAATTATGGATTATAATCATATCCATTACCTCCATGAGATTTTAAATTCAAGAACGTTTTTGTCCTTGTGAGGCTTATTATATCACACCTCATTTGGCTTTGCAATTGACTTTATGCTCAAAAATTTTTCTATAAAAATTTCATATTCGCCAATTTGAAATTTTTGTAAATTCACTGAGAGCAGGACAATTTTCACCTAAGCCACAATTTTTTCATCTAAACGGTAAAGTATTCCGTCTAAGCCGGAATGTTTTTTCATCTGGAAAACCGTTTCCATTTGTGCAATATGCACAAAGGCCATCCCCGCTCACCCCCCAAAAATTTTTTTAATCTCTAAAAAATACATTTTTGTTATTTATTTAATATAAAACATACTGTCGAAAAATCGATTATTAAAACAGTATAATGAAATGTATTACCAACACTGCTTAAAACAGCTTCCGTACCAACAAGGTATTAATAATTTCGTGAGTGTATCGGTGCAACTGCTCTAACATTGACTCTTCAAAAAACGCCACTAACCTGAGATATATGTACTAACCTGCGGACGTGTAGCGTTAAGCGTCCCTGAATTGACAGGATATACAATGTACAGGTGGTTATTCGAGTTCCACTAACACCCCGACGGGGTGTGGGTATGGGTAAGGAAAGAGGGAGCAAGAGGGAGAAA
>OLSA01001108.1_pt1 | contig 23032 bp, 19 predicted proteins | sample 1672731 | NCBI WGS metagenome assembly OLSA01 (sample SAMEA3136718, study PRJEB25190) | human gut metagenome | biome: human gut; feature: human-associated habitat; material: faeces | place: Austria | collected 2013
GGGCTTCTTTAATCGACCCTCCTTTATTTCCTGGCCTTTGCCGTCTAAGATACGTGCGGCTTCCACCCCCAAGGCATCGCGTTCATCCTTGGAATAATAATTTTCAAACCCATATCCTACCGGAGCCGCAAAATGTCCTTTTCCTTGCTTGCCTGAAAAAGGCAGATGAACTTTCCCTCCATAATAGGTGTCGTATCCGCCACGGGCAAATACACCACCCATACCATTGGTAGCAAGCATGGTACGCACCTCTGCCTCTTGGGCATCCGCACACTGATTGTCACGGATTCCATACTGCCCGCCATACATGCCGGTGAACAGAGAAAAACGCGAAGGCACAGATACCGGATTGGTGCAATAGACCTGTGTAAAGGAAATACCGCTTTTTACCAGACGGTCGATATTGGGCGTTGAGAAATAAGATTCCTTGCACATATCGGCATGGGCACTGATGGTATTGTATGACTGCTGATCGGTCATTATCAGGATTACGTTAGGCTTCATCTGTTGGGCTGCCAAAGGTAATGCCGGTATAGCCATTAATCCCAAAGAAATTTTCTGTAATATGCTACTCTTCATCTTTATAATTTTTATCTTACTTACCTTGATACATTATTTCTGCTTCATTCCGGCCCTGCGTCTGGCCTTTTTAGCAGCTTTCGATTTAGAAGACTTCCTCAGCTTCATGTCATCATGATTCATAAGTTGAGCATCGGCCATCTTCACACCGATCTCTTTACGCCAAGTTTCCACCTTCGCCATCAGTTCTTTTACCAGTTCCGGCTTTTGGGCAGCAAGGTTACGTGTTTCGCCCGGATCTTCTTGCAAATCATACAACTCTATGCGGTTCTGCCTATAAAAATCGAGCAATTTATATTTTCCGCATCGTATGGCGGTAGAAACATAGTCACCGGTGGAAGTAGGCCGTTGCGAGGCTTTATGCCAGAACAAATCACGCTCCTGCAACTTAGTCTCTTTCTTTCCATCCAGCAAAGGTCTCAGACTCACTCCGTCTAATTCAGCATTGGAATCCACCGGAGCATCGCAAAGATCAGCCAGCGTAGGCAACAAGTCGTAACTCACCACCGGAGTTTCCGTACTCATCTTTCTTTTCTGACCGGGTAAATGAATCAAGAGAGGCACACGCAACCCGCCTTCATAAAGATGTCCTTTACCGGCTTTCAGAGGAAGATTAGTCGTAGCCAGTTCACGTCTGTTACCGCCTCCCCGGTTGGAAAGGCCGCCATGGTCGGAAATCAATACAATAATCGTATTATCATACTCTCCTGTTTCCTTCAAGGTCTGTATCATTTTTCCAACAGCCTCATCTACAGACTCTATCATGGCTGCATATTCCGGATGGTCTTGCTGGGTTTTGGTCACCCCGGCCTCTTCCTTTTTCATAGGGTCTTCACCGAGTCCCATCTTCTCTATTTTTGTGCGATAACGTTCTGTCATCTCCTTCTTGGCTTCAATAGGAGTATGAACGGCATAGAAACTGCACACAGCAAAGAACGGTTTGTCCGATACAGAAGCTTTTTTCAGATAATCCACCGTCTTCCGCGACATGTAGTCCGTGAGGTATTCTCCCGGTTCGGCATCTTCCATACCATAAATCAATTTATCCGGATTAACGGCTCCCGGTTTGTTGAAAGGAGCAAAATAAGTTCCTGTAGAACCAGCCTTTCCGGCTCCTATGCTGATGTCAAATCCTTTATCCTCCGGGCCAGTTGTATCATCACTCAAATGCCACTTACCTATAATGAATGTCTGGTAACCGGCTTGCTTAAACGGCATGGCCATACAATAGCTGTCGGCATCCACCTTACGGTCATCGGTCTTTGCCCCGGCTTGCGGACGCGCACAATGCCGGCCTGTTATCAAAGAGTAGCGCGAGGGTACACTGCGGGGATAAGCCACATAACCTTGTGAAAAGAAAGTAGATTCTCCAGCCAGACGATCAATATTCTTTGTCTCGTATAATCTGGATCCCGTCAAGGATAAATCATGTGCTCCCCAATCGTCCACAACCAACATCAGCACATTGGGTTGTTGTGTGTTCTTGGCACAAACAGTGCCTACAGGAAGAACGGCACCCGCGGCCATCATTCCCACAGTGGCTTTCAGCATTTTATTCATCATACTTTTTATTAAATGGAAAATCTCCTAATTATTTACCAATTCTTGTTCTTTTATACTCTTCCCAATATTTCCGCATCTGATTCAAAACAGCTGCATACTCTGCCTGCGATGCAACATTCACCGTTTCGTTAGGGTCTTTTTCATAATCATACAGTTCTTCGGCAAACACTTTCTCTGCATCCAACTTACGATTACGCCAGTCCACCCAAACCGTATAACGGTAACGGTCGCTACGCAAGGAATATCCCATCTTGCCTACTCTCGGATATTGGCTTGTCGCATAAGGTCTTACGACTCTTGCACACTTTTCATTTCTCACCACCCGTGCCAGATTCTCACCGTCTAGTCCATCCGGTATCCGTATGCCTGCCAAATCGCATATTGTGGGATAGACAGACAAGAATTCTACCGGTTCCATAATCTTTTTGCCTTTGGCCGAAGGATCAATAATCAGCATAGGCACATGAGTGGCGTGTTCAAAGTTCGTATGCTTATTCCATAATCCGTGGTCGCCCAAATGCCATCCGTGGTCACCCCACAGCACGATAATCGTATTTTCCTTTTGTCCGCTTGCCTCCAAAGCCTCCAACACCTTTCCGATTTGAGCATCCGTATAAGAGATGCAAGCATAGTAGCCATGAATCAATTCACGTGCCTTTTCATCAGGAATCTTCACGTTGTCAATGTCCGAAAAAGAAATAAGCGAAGGTATGTCACTATAAGACTGTAATTCACCGCTATTATGATAAGCAAACGCCGGACTGTTGAGGGCACGTTTACGAAAGGCTGCCAATGGCATCTCCTCCCGATTGTACAGTTCCCAATACCGTTGTGGCGCACAGAAGGGAAGATGCGGTTTCTTGAACCCCACAGCCAAGAAGAACGGTTGTTCGGAACGATATTCATTCAAGAATTTGACCGCTCCGTCGGCTACAGCCCCATCCGTATAAGCATTATCTGGCACTTCCACACATTCCGTGGTTGGCTTAATGAATTTCTGAATGTATTTCTCTATCTCATTTTTCTTTTTCAATCCTTTTTCTTTGGCTTCCTTACGGTATTTGTCATAAAGCTTGCGAGTTTCTTCGTTCTGATAATGCCCCATGACAGGCTTGCCGTATTCTTCACTCAAAAATTCCTCATACCCCATATAAGGCTGCGACCACGAACGCTTGTCACTCGCCTTGTCTACAGAACGAGGGTCGTAAATCTTACCGATTCCCGCTACCGTATATCCATTAGCGATGAAATGCTGAGGCAATGTCACAACTTCCGGATTTTGCGAGCGAATGAGTGTTTTCAAATCCCACACACGTGTCCGATCCGGACACCAACCGGTCAGCAAACTGGCACGTGTCGCTGCCGAAACCGCCTGCTGGCAATAAGCGGAAGCAAACAAAGTACCTTGTTCGGCCAGTTTATCAATATGAGGAGTATGGGCAACCAAGTCACCGTAACAACCAAGCAGCGGCTTCAAATCGTCCACCGCAATCATCAGCACATTCTTTTTCTGTAAAGGTGCTGCACCTTCGCCTGCCGAAACAGCCGCCATTGCCCTATCCGGCATCAACATCCCGGACAAAGCCGTAAATGTCATGGAAAACAAAGTAAAATTTCTCATATTTATCTTTATATTAATTTTGTTTCATTTTGAAGAAGAGGTATAACCTAACCTTTCCAATTTGACTTCTATCTTTTCACCGTCCGTAATGCGTACAGGTGCAGTATAGAGAAGCCATCGCTTTTCACCTTCCTTGCGATAGAGGGCAGAATAGACAGACAAATCATTCTCTACGACCAAACATCCATCTTCTTGTCGCAGTTTCGGCTGTTCACAAATCGGCTTCGTGCCTTCCGGCCACATCCGTTGCACAAAGAACTCTTCTTTCTCTGCTTCCCAATCCTTGTTAAAAGGTTTAATCCATTCCTTACGATAAGCCTTGCGCATCTTCTTCAGGACGTCGGCATAAGCAGGGTCATCTACCAGATTATGGATTTGATACGGGTCAGTTTCACAATCGTAAAGTTCTTCTCCACCGGACGGAAGATTGAACCAACGACTTTGTGCCTCATTAAGGCTTCCATTGGCATAAAGTTCCAGCATCTCGCGCATCATAGGCATAGCCAGTCTGAATTTTACCGGACGGTACACAGACTGTTCGGGCATATAGTTGCGTATATACAGATAACGTTCGGTACGAATGGAACCTCGTTTCTCTATTTGTTCGTCAAAACGGTCGGTCGCACCAAACACATACTTTCGTTCACGTTTCTCTCTATATATGCCATACATAGGTTGTCCGTGCATATAAGCAGGAGATTGTATACCTGCAAGGGAGAGCACGGTAGCGGGGATGTCAACAAACATATTCATCCGTTCGTTCAACGTTCCCGCACCTTGACCGTCCGGGAAGCGTATCATAAAAGGTACCTTGGTGCCCGAATCCATAATCTCTCGTTTGGCACGAGGCAATGGTCCTCCATTGTCTGCATAGAATATGACAATGGTATTCTCAGCCCTTTCACTCTTCTCTAATTCGTCAAGCAACACCTGGAATTGCTTGTCCATCTCCTTGATATTGGAATAAAGTACCGCATGGTCGTGGCGGACAATCTTTGTGTCCGGATAATAAGGAGGAAGCAGGACGCTGTCCGGTGAAACCGCCAACGGCTTGCTTGTATTCTTCCAAATAAATGATTCATGCGTAACGTTCAGGTTAAAAATAGAAAAGAACGGTTGATTTGCAGGTGCATGCTTCCAATGCGCTTTTACCCCCTGTTCGTCCCAAGCAGCATCCGGTGCAGGGAACTGATAATCCGTCTTGGCATTATTCGTACAATAATATCCATGCTGCCGCATAAATTCAGTATAACATTTGACTCCTTCAGGAGGTACCACACCGAATTGCTTATTGAAATAATTGGAGCGCATGTAGTTCGCTCCATCGGCAGAAGCGTAGCGGCCGGTTATCAGAGAATAACGGCTTGGAGAGGAAACCCCTACGCAGGTATACATGTTGGTGTGGCGAACAGACTGTCCGGAAAATCGGTCAAGATGGGGAGTAACAGCCACTTTGTCACCGTAACACCCCAAATATGGGCTGATGTCTTCGCACACAATCATCAGAATATTGGGTTGAGAACCGTTTTGTGATACTTTAACCTCTTCTCCAGCCATTCCAGTAAGCGGACAAGCCATCATTAAGGTAGAAAGAGGGAGATACGACTGAAAGATATTCTTTTTCTTCATAGATTTAATGATATTAAAAGGAGGGGCACAAACATTCACCCCTTTCGCTGACAAAGATAGAAAATGATACCTACATAATGGTTTCAAAACTGGTATGAAGGGTTTGATTTCTGATTTATCCTATTATAAACCATACGAGAAACATTTATTTCCACTATATTTGCGTTTGAAGGAATTCGTAAAAAAACAGATTTGAAACCATGAGAAATCTATTCTTCTTTCTGCTAGCATGTGTGTGTTCGCTATCCACAACTTCTTATGCCCTTCCGTTCAAGAGGATATCAACAAAGGACGGACTCTCCAACCGCCGTGTGTTGATGTCCGCTAAAGACAATGAGGGTTATATCTGGTTTGTCACACGAATCGGAATTGACCGTTACAACGGAGAATCGTTCGTACACTACAATCTCTCCGAAACTGCCGAAGACGTTGCAGAATTTCCTAAAGGCATCTTCCATGACAAAAATAAAAACATTCATATCTTCAGCGACAGACATATTTACCGCTATTCAGTGGAGCATGATAAATTTCTCAGCATCCCCAACATAAGAATTCCTTATCATGAATCCATCAATACAGCATCTTTTGACCCTGTAGGGAATTTATGGATAGGTACTACCGGCAATCTTTACACCGTATCGGAAAACGATTCGGCACTGCACTCCGTTAGACAAAAAATATCTGTATACAGTATCCTGTTCAAGAATCACAAACACGGGTGGGTGGGCACATCCAAAGGCATTTTCCGCTTGACCGGACTGGAAGACGATTCTTACCAGCCCAACCGCATAAAAGACCTTTCTGAACTGAACAACAAACGAATACAAACCCTCTATTATGACAGCTTAACCCAAAATTTATGGATAGGGACTTTTGGCAATGGCCTCTACCGTTACAATGAATCTTTAAGAGATTTGGACACCTCCAACGGCTCACCTCACAAACTTCCCATAAGAAGTATCAGTACCATAGGCTCCGACCGCATATGGGTGGGAATGGACGGAGAAGGCATTTACGAATACAACCGTTTTGACGGCAGACTGATTGATGAATACTCGAAAGAACAAAATGGATACAAGCGTATTCCATCAAATAGCATATACCATATTCTGGAAAGTGGAAATTCCGTTTGGATATCTACTTATACTGGAGGAATATTTGTATACAACAAGAGCAGACTAGTGTCTGCTTTCTATAGCGACATAGAATATAACCAAGAATCTGTAGCCGATAACCATGTTAACTGCATACTCGAAGACAGACAACACCGCATATGGATGGGAACCAATCAAGGAATCAGCCGTTTTGACCCCGAAAAAAAAGAGTGGAAGTACTTCTTGCAGGATAACAAGGTTTCCAATACCATTATCTTGTCACTTCACCAAGACCATAAAGAAAATATATGGGCAGGAGGATATTCGTGTGATATTGTATATATCGACAAGAATGACCAAGTGCATAAACCTAACCTTTCCATAGGCGAAAACAAACAGAATAAACGACAATACGCATATGCCATTTATCAAGACGAAAACAAAGATATTTGGATAGGAGGAATTATCAATGGGCTCATCAGATATTCCACACATTCGGAAAAGACCCAAAAATTCCCGATTAAAGGAATTAACCAAATACTTCCTTTCGGCAAAGACTCTCTGCTCATCGCTTCCAACCAAGGTGTAATGGTGTTCAACAAAAAAACGGAAACATATTCTTTTTTACAAAAGGATTCTCTCAGTCCATTGAAAATCAATGTTCAGAGATTGTGCATACTTCCCGAGCATCCCAACGAACTATGGATAGGCACAGAAGGAAGAGGAGTGATAAAATATGACATGAACACAAACAAATGGCAACAATACACCCAATCCAACGGACTTTCATCCAATAGCATTTGCGGGTTGCAATACGACCGACAAGGACGTTTATGGATAAGCACGGAAAATGGATTGAATTGCTTATCTCCCAAGCATAATCGCATCGACGCCTTCTATGAACCGGACGGACTACCAGACAATACACTGAATTTCCGTTCCCATTGCTTGTTGCACAATGGGCATATTGTTTGGGGAACACCATCCGGTGCCTTTGAAGTAAATCCGGATGAATACTCGTGGAAACAGGACAAAGCATACAATTTGCGTTTTGAAGAATTTGCGCTTTTCAATGTCCCCATGTCTCCACAAACGGAAAACTCCCCTTTGCAGACCACTATTGACAAAACAGAACAAATAATACTGAACCATAACCAGCACTCTTTCTCGTTCCGTTTCTTGAATCTCGGTTACTTGAATGCAGCCAAACAGCTATACAGCTGGTATTTGGAAGGATTTGACGAAACGTGGAGCATCCCCACAGACCATCACCATGCCGTATATACCAATATTCCACCGGGGAAATACACCTTTCATATCAAAGTCTTCAACGGTGGCAATGAAGAAAATTACCAAGAACGTACTATGTATATCACTATTCAGCATCCCTGGTGGAATACATGGATGGCTTGGTTTGTTTATACCCTACTTACCGTTACCATTATTTACTATCTAGTAAAGGCTTACAAAAACAAATTGGAAGCACGCGATTCCGACCAAAAAATTCGTTTCTTTATCAATGTTGCACATGATATACGCACCCCTCTCACCCTCATCAAGGCACCGCTAAACGAGATAGAACAGGAACCTTTGACTGATAATGCAAAAACAGCTTTGGTTCTGGCGAAACGGAATACGGAAAAGCTTCTGAATATGGTTACTCAATTACTTGATTTTCAGAAAATAGAGCGCGAGGCTATGAGTCTTCAAGTAGAAGAGACATCCATATTTGCTTTCATCAACAACCTTATCAGTAATTTCGAGCCGTTGGCACACGAAAAAGGCATCCATATCCACACGGAACTAGGTTCGGAAGAATACAAGGGGTATATTGACCAACGAAAAATATCTATCATTTTAGACAATCTTCTATCAAATTCCATCAAATATACAAAGCCGAACGGCAATGTGTGGATCAAAGGATATGTGGAAAACAATATGCTGATAATAAAGGTAGTGGATGACGGTATAGGTATATCCGATTCCGACCAGAAAAAGCTGTTCCGCCGTTTCTACCGTGGAGAGAATGCCACCAATTCAAAAGAGACCGGAAGCGGAATCGGACTACTACTAACCAAGAAAATGACTTTGTTACACAAAGGAGACATCAGTTTTTCAAGTAATGAAGCCGTAGGAACCACTTTCACCATCAAAATTCCGGTTTCACAGAACGACTATTCTGCCGTAGAACTGATAAAGAAAGACCCTGTGATAGAAAAGAAAACAGTTCTTTTATCTGATTCATCATACAAATCTGAAAAAAAGAAAAGCAAACTATTGATCGTAGAGGACAATGAAGAATTACGCAGCTATCTGGCTCATTATCTCAGTCGCGACTATCAGGTATTGGAAAGTGCTAACGGACAATCAGCTTTGGAAACAGTCGCCAAAGAAACACCCGACTTTATCATCTCAGACGTGATGATGCCCATACTTTCCGGCACGGATTTATGCCGACAACTGAAATCAAACATAGAAACTTGCCATATCCCCATCATTCTTCTTACATCACTTGCTGAACGTGAAGATATCATCAACGGATTGGATGCGGGAGCCGATGATTACATCACCAAACCTTTCGACTTGTCTGTATTGCAAACCAAGATAGCCTGTATTATCAACAACCGCCGCTTATACCATAAAAAGTTCATAGACAAATCGGCATTCAACGAAGAATCTGCTGTCATCAATGAATTGGATAAGAAATTCATGGAAAAAGTGGTGAGATATATTGAGGATAAAATGATGCAGGAGGATTTTTCCATTGATACACTCTCTTTAGAAATGGCAATGAGCCGTTCTGTGTTCTTCAAGAAAATAAAATCACTGACAGGGCAAAGTCCGCAAGAGTTAATTCGCGATATAAAACTGAAAAAAGCAACAACCTTATTATTGGAAAAAAAATACAACATAGGAGAAATTGCATATTTAACAGGATATCCTAATGCAAAATATTTCAGTACGGCATTTAGAAAATACTTTGGAAAAACTCCAAGTGAATATATATCTGACAGCTATACTAACTAATAAAATATGCTACCAACAAGGAAATCATAAGAAAACTTATTCGTACTTTTATAAAACAATATTATTTAGGAATATTCAGTAAGAACCTGTTTAAATTTTAAATAGGCTCTAAATTATTTGAAAATTATTTTTTCACAGTTTGATATATGTAACTTAAGCAACTTGTTTAAGTTGCTTTCGGTTAATATAACACCATTCACCCTAAAGTCCTCAAAAACAATTCCCATTAAAGGTGTTTCTTTGGTAGATCCTTCCAAATAATTTGATTTCCCTTTTGAACTATCCACTAATATATCCCAATGCCTGAACACAAAGTTCCTTATTATATGTTTTCCTCCTCCTTGTGGTGAAAGTCTAAATATATGAGTTACCGGAGTATCTGTACGTATATTCTCAAAAATGAATCCTTCATTAAATCCACCAGAACTTCTACAACTTAATATTCCATTGTTAGGCCTATCAGAATCCCATTCCGCTCTTATTATATCCACTTGACTTACATAACAGTTACTTGCTTGCGAACTATTCCAGTTCAGTTGAAAAATAGCTCCATTATTTAGTTGCCAGCAAACTATATCTTTGACAACTATATTATCTCTGTATATTTTGATGTTATCATCATTTGCCCAAATAAAGCAGTTTTTGACAATAGAATGAGCATAAACGGCAATACCGTCACAATTATAGATCCACCCTCCGACAATTTTGACCCAAGACACCTTATTACTTATTCCTAACAGCCTTACAGCAAAATATGAATAATCAGCAACAACTATTCCGTTTACAATTATTCTATCAGATCCATTTTTAGCCTCTATCATATTCGATTCCCGTAAATGCAATTTTGCTCCAGACAACACTCCTCGTCCATAAATTTTAACGTCAGAACAGGATTTTCCATCCATAATGAAAGCTCCCCAAAGCCATGCACCACCTTCCAAATAAATGTTTTTAACATATGATGGAACTTTAAATATCCCGATATCATGAACTCCTTTCGGAAAGTAAACAGATGAATCATTCATGGATAATTGTGACAAGAGAGGTTTTCCACTTTCGATTATTTTCCACTCTGTCAAAGCCTCAGGCTTATCTATTTCTATAGGATCGGCAAATAACAGCAGTACTTTCTTATATCCATCAGTACCTAATTCTATCGAAAACTGCCCAGTTTGATTAAGGGTGAAAGCAAAATGCCTTGCACTTATTTTATGTGGTTTAACACCATATCTGGATGGATAAATATTAATTTCCTTACTACTTATATCCTCATTTACATAAACATCAACTCTTACTTGACCTTGAAAAGAAAAATGTCCCCAATGAATACTTCTATCTTTAAATTTGGTTAGGGTTTTAATATCGTTTGGTTTTTCTCCAAACATACCTTTACAATACTGATTACAAGTATTCTTAAAAATAGTCACATTCTGTCTAGTATTTCCATTCAAATAGACATAGTACAAATCCGACTGTGGTACCCGAAGCTCTTTCTCCGGATATACTATAACAGATTTTTTAGTATTGCCGCAAAACATAGAAGTGATACATACAAACAGCAAGAGCAGCATGCATAAAATTTTCTTGTTATTAAAACTATTGCTTCTTTTCATTATATCTTAATCTAAATCATTGAACATTCATAACATTTTATTAATTAAATTAAACAAATACCAAAAGTTTCTATTCTAAAGAAAGTTTTTTACTTTTCATATACAGATACTGACTTCAAAGAAGTCCATCAAAGTTAAGCCAATCTTTCCTACTAAACAAGAACATTTTGAAAAATAGAAGAATTTGCCTCACATAAAACCTTTAACTTTCGTACTTCACTTCCTTTGTATTATGCAGACCATCAGTTTTTACGAGATTTTAACAGTGATGGCTATAAATATATACCGGGATTCCAATCTACAACGTGCATTACATTTTCTTGATAATATTCCCTCCAGGAGCAAACAAACTGAAAATTCAATTTAGAAAGGTCAACATCTATATACTTAATATATAGTGTACAAAGGTATTACCTATCTGCTGTTTTTTCATACTTGACGTAACAATCAAATTAGAAGAAACAAAAAACTTATAGATATAGTTTGTACAACTGTTCAACTCTGAATGTATTGAAATGCCTATTTCCGTCCAAGATTATTATGGACAAAAGTAGGTCAAGTACCTCAATAACATGTACATTAACGATTACCTTTGAATCAAGCAGAACTTCAAGATGAAAAACGAAAAATTTCTGATGAGATCAGAATATAGCATCTATTTCATGAACTTAAATTTCAAAAAAGCCAACCTATAACAAATCTTTTCTTCTCATACCCACGTTACTGAACTCTATAAAAAACTCCAAAAGTATACCGAAACTTCAAGTTCTAATCTGCCCCTTCCGAAAAGAACCTTAACAACTTAAAAACTACATTAGCAGCTCAAGATATTCTTCCGTCCATGAAGTCTTCAAATTTTAAAATACACCATCTTCGAGATACCGAACACATCGTTTATGATAGTAATGGTATATCTAGTATTGATATGAGCATATTTTGTAGACGAATAAAGGATATAAATATGAGAACTATTAGAATATTAAAACATGAACAAAAGGCTAAAATCGTTAGTTAAACATGGATTGAAGAAAACGTGTTTATGCTAAGTTCTCATCATTCCAAATTCGATATCTTCAGCTTTAAGAACAATTATAAACAAATCCTTTTCAAATGCTACCAGTCCCCTATAGAAAACAGCATTACTTGTTCCCTCAGCATTAAGTTTTCAAAAAAACAATATTAATAATTTTTCGGAAAGAATATAACCATCCAATGAGATAAAGTTCCATTTCCCCTTTCATCAAAGAAAAATCATTGCGTCCCGACCAGCCGCGTTTCTACTGGTTTTCAAAAGAATTTTCCATGTGGCTCCGCCAGAGAAAATTCTTTTGAAAAAGAACGCGTCGCTCGGTACTCAATGATTTAAGTAGAAGATTACAGGGGCAAAACAGTGACCGACGCGACGCATGGGTCGTCAAGCAACAGACCCTATCCTTATGCCACTAGTTCATCCGAACATTCGCACATCTGCTCCTTAAGAACTATCGGTTCTAAAATCTATATTTTCCAAATAACTAAACAGGGGGCTTCAGTTCCCTCTGCTCTGCATGGAACGGGCTGGCGCACTACAGCCTCCGCCTCTTCCTTTCTTCTGCCTGTGAATCCGGCATCCCCTTTCCAGGCATTCCCCCTTTTGGTATCCTCTTTTCCCTATCCCTTTTCATCCACATTTCCAGACGTTTCATGCCACCTGATGACACGTGATGACAACATATTGAAAATCTGCACATTATTCAAATTAACCTTCTACTTTTGAAGCGTAAAACCAAAGGTTAAACTGCTAAAAGCAACAGCTATGGCACAGGAAAAAGACAGGAAAAAACCGAAGCGGACACCCCGTTCAAAAGGAACCGCCACAGAAGAGAAGCCGTACGTGGAGCAGTTCAGCGAACTGCTGATGGTCCACAACAAGAATGACCCGAAAGCCGGACTCGGAGTGGTCAGTCAGGTGGATGAAAAAGGAAACTACAGGACAGTCCCGCCTGACAGAAAGCACGAGAATTCGTTCCTGAAATTCGACAGGAATTCAAGCATCCTCGAAAACTTCATCAGGAATTTCTGGCGACAGTTCAAGGAGCCGACCCATTTCCGCCTGCTGCGAATGACCTACAACGACTACAAGCGGAACAGGCAGGCGCTTGACGATCTGGCGCAAGGCAAACAGACGGACGCAGTGAAGGAGTTCCTCAAGCACTACGAAATCCGTCCGAGAAAACAGGAGGAACAACAGAATACCAACGAAAAAGAAAACGAAAGTATGGCAAAGAAACAGCAACCTCAACCGGAACAACAGCAGCAACAACAGCCCGAACAGCTTACACAGGTGGAGCAGGCGGCGCAGAGCATGGAAGGACAACCTGCCGGGGAACAGCAGTCACCCGTCTACCGCTACAACGAGAACATGATCGACTGGGAGGCTCTCAGTAAAGTCGGCATATCCAAGGAAATGCTGGAGCAGTCGGGCGCACTTGACGGCATGCTCCGGGGATACAAGACAAACAAGACCATCCCCCTGACGCTCAACATTGACGGAGTGTTGACCGCCAAGCTTGACGCACGTCTCTCCTTTATTTCCAACGAAGGGCAGGTGGTACTGGGCGTACACGGCATCCGCAAGGAACCGGAACTGAGCCGTCCCTATTTCGGACACAATTTTACCGAAGAGGAAAAGAAAAGCCTGCGCGAGACCGGCAATCTGGGACATCCCGTGGATCTCAACCTCAGGGGCGGCGACTACGAAAAATGCCTCGTGTCCATTGACCGTAACACCAACGAGCTGGTGGCGGTGCGGCAGGAGCATGTGTTCATTCCAAACATCGTCAAGGGCGTGACGCTTGACCCTGACGAAATCGAAAAACTGAAAAACGGCGAACCGGTCTTTGTGGACGGCATGACCTCCGCCAAGGGCAAGGAGTTCAGCGCCACCCTCCAGTACAGTGCCGAACGCAGGGGAATCGAGTTCATCTTCCCGAAAGACCAGGGATTCAACCAGCAGACACTGGGCGGCGTGCAGCTGTCGCCCAACCAGCTCAAGATGCTCACCGAGGGCCACACCATTCTCGTGGAGGACATGAAGCGTACCAACGGCGAACTGTTTTCGGCATTTGTCACGCTTGACAGTGTGACGGGAAAGCCCACCTACACACGAAGCAACCCCGAAACCGGGGAAATCTACATTCCCAAGGAGATCTGCCAGACACCGCTGACACCGGAAGACCGCGAGACGCTGCGCAAGGGCGGAACGGTCTATCTTGAGAACATGATCAACCGGCAGGGACAGGAGTTCTCCTCCTTCGTCCGCCTGAACATGACCACAGGCTATCCGCAGTATTCCCGCACACCGGACGGATTCAACGAACAGCAGGTTCCTAAAATACCGGCGGAGGTTTACGGCCATGTGTTCACGGCACAGGAAAAGGCGGATCTTCAGGACGGCAAGGCCATCCTGGTTTCCGGGCTGAAAGGACGCGGAGGAAAGGAGTTCTCCACCTACATGAAGGTCAGCCCGAACACAGGGGCGCTCAACTTCTTCCAGGAAAACCCGGACCGTCCCCGCAACACCCGGCAGCAGGCGGCACAGGCGGAAACACAGCAGCAGGAACAAAAGAAAGGGGCGAAACAGGCTGTATGACCCGGAAGAGAACAGAATCGAATTACGGACAACCAAAAACAGAAAAAGATTATGGAACAGAAGAACGAACATGCATTCAAGGAAGAACAGATTGACTGGAACGCACTGGCAAAGGCCGGCATCGGCAGGGAACAACTGGAACAGGACGGTAACCTCGCCCTGCTTCTGCAAGGCAGGGAGACGGGTATCATATCCCTCCGCCTGAAAACGCCCGTCATCGACCTCGCCACGGATGCCACACTCCGTATCGTGAAAACACCCGAAGGGAGACCGGTAGTGGAAATTAACGGCATACATAGCGAAGAGAAGCAGCACAATTAAAAAGTACAACCCGTTCCCTAAGCCGGCACCGGCCGGATGGGGAACCTTAAAAACAGAAACGGATTATGATAGCTATATTGACAGACAGACCGAATGTAGGAAAAGAGATTGCAAGAATCGTGGGGGCACACAGGTTCGAGAAAGGGTACATGACCGGCAACGGATACGCCGTGACATGGACTTTCGGCAACATGCTCTCGCTGGCCATGCCGAAAGACTACGGCAATGCAAAACTGGAACGGAAGGACTTCCCGCTGGTACCCGGTGACTTCCGCCTGATGGTCAAGCACGTCAGGACAGATGAGGGATGGATTCCCGACATCAGCGCCGTAATGCAGCTCAAGACGGTGGAGAAAGTACTTGCGGAATGTGATACCATCATCGCCGCCACGGAAGCCTCACGCGAAGGAGAGATGACATTCCGCTATCTCTACAGGTATCTGGGATGCAGACAACCGGTACAGCGCCTCTGGCTCTCCTCCCTCACGGACGAGGCGGTACGGAAAGGCATGACGAACCTGCTGCCCGTCAGGATGTTCGACCGGATGTTCCTGGCTTCCGACAGCCGCAACAAGGCGGACTGGCTGCTGGGGATGAACGCAAGCTATGCGCTCTGCAAGGCTACCGGACTGGGCAACCACTCGCTCGGCAGGGTACAGACACCCGTGCTGGCCGCCGTCAGCAGCCGCTACCGCGAGCGGGAGAACCACATCGGCGCCGACAGCTGGCCGGTGTATATCAGCATGCACAAGGACGGCACGCTGCTCAAGATGCGGTGTACAGACGAGTTTTCCGACCGGGAAACGGCCCTGATGTTCTACAACGACTGCAAGTATGCGGAGCGGGCGCGTATCACGTCGGTGCACCGGCAGCAGAAAGAGGTCTCTCCTCCGGCACCGTACAACCTGACCGGACTCCAGAAGGACGCCTCATGCCTTTACGGACTTACGGCAGGACAGACAGCCGACATCGCGCAGGGTCTCTATGAGAAGAAACTCATTTCCTATCCCCGGACTGACGGACATCACATTGCCCGTGAAGTGTACGACACACTGCCGGCCGTCATGGAAAAGGTGCTCCCATGGAGCGGTATCCGCCCCGGCGCACGCCTGACAGACACCATGCTGCTGCCGGAACAGCTATCCGGGAATGACAGCCTTGCGGAACATCCGGCCATCACGGTCACGGGAGTCCGCCCCGAAGGGCTGGGCAGGCAGGAGATGCAGGTATATACCCTCATTGCAGGACGGCTGCTGGAAGCTTTCATGCCGCCCTGCCGGGTGGAATGCACGACGGTGGAAGCCGTATGCGCGGCACGCACGTTCCGCATCCGGACCTGCCGCATCCTTGACAAGGGATGGCACGCCGTGTTCGGACGCGGAAATGCCGTCCTTCCGCAAGGGTTCACGTGGCAGGAACTTCCCGCCTTATCAGCAGGCGACACACTGCCCGTATCCGCCTGCAACCTGGTACGCAGGAAAGACCTGCCGGCCAGTCCCTTCACCGATGCGGAACTGATTGAATATATGGACACGGCAGGACTGGGCACACCCGCCACACGTGCGGGCATCATACAGACATTGATAGAACGCAAATATATCCGCTATTCGGGACGTTATATCATCCCCACCCGCAAAGGACTCTTCATCTACGAGACAATCAGGGGCACTGGGATTGCTGACGCCGCGCTGACTACCGGTTGGGAGGCCCGGTTGGCACGCATGGAAAGAGGCGGGATCACACCGGAGGCGTTCCTCTCCGAAGTGGCGGACCTCGCAAGAAAGGTGACGGACGAGATTTTCCGTGCCTGCCAGCCAAAGAAATGACTTCGGGCAGAAGGATATATGCACAGGAAGGATGCAGACCGGAAGGTTTGCATCCTTTCTTATACCCCCGCCCTGACCGGGGAAAAACTGACGTAACGGTAAAGGACGATGTTTTTCCGTTTTTGCCAGGCAAAGGTCTTGGATTGCGTTTTTTGTGCAAGGCGGTCCGCCCTTAGGGCGGTTGGCAGGAAAAAAATCATCCTCGCTTCGCTCCGGTATTTTTTTCCGCCAAGCCTTGCCACAAAAAACAGCCAATCCAAGGAACGGACGCCTGTAAAATCGGGAAAAAGCATCCCGATGGGATTATTCATTTCAAATATTTAAAGAATATGAAACTGCAAACCATCATCCGTTCCGTCAGACTGGCAGCGGAAGGATTCCTGTACCTTGGAATTGTCCTGCTCTGCAACAAAGGCATCGTCCCGGTCTGTACCATCGCCTTCCTGCTTATGGCGGGAAACATGACCAGACTGCTGGCCGTCATCTTTTTACTGGCAATGATTGTATAACCCCTTAAACCAAAGAATGAATATGGAAACAAGAATCTGCAACACATCCGCCCCGGCAATGCCGGCATTGTGGCCCGTCACCGGGCATGGCACAACAGACAGTGACAAACGCCCCGACCATGAGGAAAGGCCGAAAACCCTCGGCTGGTATCTGCAACCGCTGACGGACATCGCCTCACGTCCGGACAGGGCAGAGATCCTGAGACGTTACTTTTCAGAGAATTCAGAAACCGTTGTATAACCGATAAAATATCAGAACCATGTTTTTTCAAACCATTTATCCGATGCTCGCCGCAGGTACGGACCTGAGCATCAACATCAGACGGGTGAACGACAGACTGAGCGTGGCGGTCATGCCGCGACACGCCGGAGTAAAGGACGAGGCGCAACAGAACCTCGTACCGCTCATTCTCAGCGGAACGGCCATTGAACTGGATGCCGAATTCCTGCAAGCCATCGCGGCACCCGTCAGCCGGACGACCGGACTGCTCACCAACCTCGAAACATTCGAACGGCAGGCTGCAAAAGCCTCTTCGGAAAGCAGGGCGGCAAAGACGGCGCAGGAGAAGGAATCCAAAGAGGCCCGGGAAAAACGGGAGAAAATGGAGAAACTGTTGAAAAAGACCGACGAGGCGGTGGCGGCCCGCAGATATTCCGAAGCCCTGATCTGGCTGAAACAGGCACGGGTGCTGGCCCCGGCAGAAAAACAGCAGGAGATTGACGGCCGTACCCGGGAGGTACAGAAACTGGCTGATGCGGGAAGCCTGTTTGCCGTGGAACCGCAGTCCCCGCCCGCTGCACAGCCAATACGACAACCGGCTCCGGCACCGCACCCCGCACCGTTAAACGGAAGACCGCAGCAGGTTTCCGCACCGCAGCCACAAGACGGCCAGATGCAGATGTTCCCGCCGCAACAGTACGCACGATCCGGTCACGCACAACCCGTACAGTATGCGGCACCGCAGCCCGCATATCCGCCGCAGGCGCCGGGCGCACAGCCTTACTACTATCCGCAACCCATACCGGGAGGACAGCCGCCGGTACAGGCACAGCAGGTTGCCGCAACGGGACGCGAATACCATACACCGCCACAGGACATGCCTGAAGCATACAGTTTCGACAAGGATGATGAAAGTGACAGGGAACTGCTCAGACACGACCCCTATGCGGAATACATTGACTTCCCCGAGGAATACCGGGTGAAGGACGAGGCACAGATGGAGCTCGTGTGCTGCTGACCGGACAGGAAAGAATAAGTTTAACAATTAAAAGAATGTAATATGGCACTTGAAATCAAAGGACTCAAAAGAGTATTCAAACTGAAAAAAGGGAACAACACGCTTAAATTGGACGACCCGAATCCGGACATGCTTCCGGTCGAGGTGATGGATTTCTATTCCATAACCTATCCCGAGCTGACCACCGCCACACCGCATGGCCCCCTCATCGAGGAAGACTGCGCGGTCTATGAATTCAAAACGACCATAGGAACGAAAGGATGACGGGCATGAAAAAGAAAAAGGACAAAAAAAAGGAAAAGGCATGCAGACAATTATCAGAACAACAGGTACGGGAACTGGCCCGCTATATCATCTACGAGACGGAATCGGCAGCCGACATCAGCCGGGGTGTAAGGGAGCGAAAAAAAAGGCTGCTTCCTCCGCCCGCAAGCGTAATGGTTTTCTGACGGGGAGATTGCTTCCCGTCACTTCCGACTATTATGCGGAATGTCCGGAAAAAGGAACGGACATCAACGTGGCCACACGGGAAGCCTTCGACTATCTCTACCGCTCGGCGGCAAACTATGCCGCCCTGCTGGGAGTGGACCTGCCGTTTCCCCGGAAGAAGAGGTCATCACACCCGCGTCTGGACATAGTCCGCCTCTACGGGGTCATGGAGAACCTTCTGCCCGAACATGTCAACCTGGAACTGGTGGACGGCAGGCTCACCTTCTGCCTCTACCGTTTCCACAAGTGGCCGGATTACGAGCTGCTGTGGCTTCCGTTGGAGTTCACGGAACGGCTCGGCCCACCCGTCAGGCGTGTCGTACTGGAGTTCATCCGCCGGTTCATACGGCACCACAGAATGGACGACCTGAAAGGCACCTACTATTATGACATGACGGAGGACTGCATGGAGCGTTGTACGGACGATCCGGACGAATATACCCCGGACGACAGACGGCGGATAACCCGGCTGATGGCATCCTATGACGACGGAAAAATCGCGCGGCTCCTCAAACGGATGCGGGGAAGGGCGTTCTGCACAGGACTGGAAGACGGACTGGAGAGCTGCCGTCCCCAAACGGACGGCGAACGGAAGTTGCTGGAACTGGTGCGGGAGGGAATGACGCTCATGGGCAAGGGAGTCCCCTGCATCATGGACTATCAGTATGACTGGATATACGAGAAAGAGCCGGACTTCATGCCCGCTCCGCTGGAATCACAAATCCTGCTGGCCTACTCCACGAATGATGAGATTGTCCGGGACATGATGAGCACCTTCAGTGTCGACATGCAGGAATCATACAATCTCACGCCGGTATCCACCATGCTGCTCACCCCGGAAACGGACCGTATCTTCAGCATGGATGATTTCCCGGAACGGTTTGCCGGCTGGTTCAACCGTTTCGTCCATCATGCCACGCATAAAATCTGAGAGCCGCAAGCAAAGGGCAGGATATATGTATAACAAACTATACGGATAAAAAATGAATGAACTGACAAAGGAATTACAGGAGATACCGGTACCCAGGGCGGTGCTGGTAGCCTACAAGTACGAAGACGGTCCCTATGGGAAAAGACAGAAGTACCATCTGGAACTGCGTCCGGTGAACCGTGACGGAAAGATGGGGGCGGCCGTGCCCGTTTCCCATGAGTTCATGAACACGCTGGTGGAGAACTATTCAGTGGAGATGAACGGAATGCCCTACGGACAGATCCCACCCGGATTGCTCTGGTGCGACACCCGCAGGGGGCATGAGAAATACGTCTGGTACAATCCGCCGGGAAGACGGCGCATGTACTTCACGAAAGGTCTGAACATTGAAAACGGGGAGTTCAACCTGCCGGGAATCATCTACGTGGTGGAAAGAGGGGGACTGAACGTCTTCGCCTTCAAGGGGGAGAGACCCGGTATGGATGACAGGCTATGCAAGGCGCCTTATTTCAATGTCAATGCCATAAGCGGCAGCGTATGTCTGGGGAACGCCTCGTTGCAGATACCGGAAGCCCCCACGTTCGACCGGTGGCTGGAATACTGGGAGAAACGTTTCTGGATGAGCGAGTTCTCCCATCTGGGCGGTGGGGGAAACCCCACAAGAAGCAATCTCGTCCTCGTCACGGAAAAAGCCCGGAACAATCCTTTCGACGAAAACGAGCTCCTACTTTCTGAAAAACGGCTAAAAGACTTACTGGCATGAAAAAGATACATTATACCGACAAATACCTGCTTTCCCCGCACCATCCCGTGAGTGTGCACATCATCGGGGCGGGAGGCACCGGCTCACAGGTGGCCACCAACCTGGCACGCATGGACATGGCACTACGGGCCCTCGGACATCCGGGACTGCACGTTACCGTTTTTGACCCCGATACCGTTTCCGAAGCGAATATCGGGCGGCAACTCTTCTCCGAATCCGAAATCGGGCTGAACAAGGCGGTGGCGCTGGTCACACGCATCAACCGTTTCTTCGGCAGCACATGGGTGGCGGAGGACCGCCGTTATCCGGTACGCAAGACCGGGAAGGAAGGCAAAGGCCATACGGCAAACATCGTCATCACCTGCACGGACAACATCCGTTCACGTCTTGACCTGTGGCGCTTCCTGAAAAACTGCCGGAAGGACACCCCGCCTGACCATGCAACCCCGTTCTACTGGATGGATTTCGGCAACGCACAGTTCACCGGGCAGGTACTTATAGGAACCGTACGCAACAGGATAGCCCAGCCTGCATCAAAGGAGTTCATCGCCATACCCAAAATGAACGTCATCACCGAAGAAGTCAGCTATTCCATGATCCGCGACACGGATTCCGGACCGAGCTGCTCGCTTACGGAAGCCCTGCACAAACAAGACCTGTTCATCAACTCCATGCTCGCGCAGGCAGGTTGCGAAATACTCTGGAAAATGATACGTGAGGGAAGGACACCCTACCGGGGAGCCTACCTGAATATGGAAACCCTGCGGCTTGTACCTATACCCGTATGACCCCAAAACAGATAGAGCCGTACATTACTCATGCTGAAGTGAATAATGATACGGCTCTTTTTCACGTCCGACAGAAGCGGAAGCCTTCAAACGGAAAGGGCATATGACAGGAAAAAGCCTGTCTGTTTCGGAGCGGACAGTATGCAATAATATACAACACAACCGAATCCGGGCCTCCGACACATATGCCCGTACAGCCTCATACCTTTTCTTTTCCTTTCTGCCTGAGGAAGTCCCGTATCTCGGAGGCAAGATACAGGTTCTTCCCGTTCTCGTTCATGCAATAATAGCGGATGATTCCTTTCTCACGGTAACGGGCAAGTGTGCGCTGCGACACGCCGAGCAGTTCGGCAAGGTCCACATTGTCCAGAAACTTGTCACCGTCCAGACACTCCTTCAGACGGTTCATATGGTCCAGTTTCTTTTCCACGCGGGCAAATCCCTCCACCATGGTAGTGATCAGCCTTTCCAGTATTTCATTTTCTATATATGGCATAGTTGTTTCATTTTTACAGTGAATGACTCATACCCCTTTGTGCGCACAGGAAGAGTATATGCTTTATAAGATGAAAAAACAATGCCAGAAAAGAGTATGTTGGAATGAAAAATAAAAACAGGTTGAAAATCAATGAAATATCAGATTACTATTTGGTGACTGCTCCAAAAAGGTGTAAATTGGAATTGTAAACGGTTTACAATCCCGTTTACACCTTTTATTTACAATTCCGATTTACACCATGGCACCTTCCCAAACCGAATTCGGCCAGCGCATATTGGAACAGCGTTTCCGCCCATTCCATAATCCAGGTCAAAACCATAATGAGGAAAGTTAAAAAACATGCAGACCTAAAACCGGCATGGTACAGTTTCCACGTCATCCGTTTCCTGCGTTTCCGGTGGGCAATGACGGAAAATCCGGGGACAATCCGTTACCAAAATAATGATTTTAAGACTTTCAATCGGTAAGGTGCACACTTCTTTCTACTGAATGCCAACCACTTTTCGTCATTTTTCACTGACATCTGATGAAATGTGATGCCACCTGTGTCCAATCCTTTGGAAAAGAGGGCTTCCTTTTACTACTTTTACAGCAAACAAAAGAAAAGTTTATGGAAGTCGTGAACATTGAAGCCGGAACATTCGGAAGAATGAGTGCGGCATTGGAGAAACTGGTCTGCAAGTTGCAGAGTGAAAACAAGACGGTTCAAGGAGACGGGCTGGAAGGATGGCTGGACAATCAGGATGTGTGCCAACTGTTGAAAATCTCCCCCTCCAAGCTGCTTTCCCTACGCAGAAGCGGGGCTGTCGCCTACAGTAGGATTGACCGTAAAATATACTATAGGGGGGAAGACATCCGGAAATTTATGGAACTGGAATTAAAGAAACAGAAAAACGTATAAGTATGGCACA
>OLSA01001111.1_pt1 | contig 23001 bp, 18 predicted proteins | sample 1672731 | NCBI WGS metagenome assembly OLSA01 (sample SAMEA3136718, study PRJEB25190) | human gut metagenome | biome: human gut; feature: human-associated habitat; material: faeces | place: Austria | collected 2013
TCTGATAGATTACTGTATCTGAGAATACTATAATTATAACATCTGCAGATGTAAAAAATCAATCAGAGGGATATGATGGAATCAGAAAAAAGAATTTTTTACAGAAAGCTATGGGGACTGGTATTTCCAATCGCAATCCAGAATCTTATGACTGCGCTGGTAAGTGCTTCTGATGCGTTTATGCTGGGATTTGTCAGCCAGACATCATTATCTGCTGTTTCACTGGCAACACAGATACAGTTTGTACATAATCTGTTTATGCTTGCCCTTACGATTGGCGCGACAACTCTGGCTGCGCAGTACTGGGGAAAAGGCGATACAGATTCAGTAGAGGAGATTCTGGCAATCGTTCTTAAAATTTCTATGGCTGTATCAGTTGTATTTTTTATAGCTGCAATGTTTTTTTCGGGATTTCTTATGAGAATATTTACGAATGACATAAGATTGATTCAGGCAGGAATTCCGTATCTTCGAATTGTGAGTGTTTCTTATCTGTTTATGGGATTTTCGCAGATTTATCTCTGTATTATGAAAAACAGCGGAAGAACTGCAAAGAGTACCATCTATGGATCAGTAGCGGTTGTGATTAATATTGGATTTAATGTGATATTTATTTTCGGGCTGGCGGGATTTCCTGCTATGGGAATTGCGGGGGCTGCACTTGCAACTACAGTTTCCAGGGCGCTTGAATTGCTACTGACTATTTATGAAAATATGCACCGTTCATTAGTATGTGTCCGACTAAAATATATCCGAAACAGCTCGAAGAAACTGAAAAAGGATTTCTGGCACTATACGACACCTGTTCTTGGAAATGAACTGGTCTGGGGATGTGGATTTACCATGTTTTCGGTTATTATGGGACATCTGGGCAGTGATGCGGTGGCCGCCAATTCCGTAGCAAATATTCTGAAAAATATTATCGCATGTGTATGTAATGGAATCGGAATCGGAGCTGGTATTATTGTCGGAAACGAGCTTGGAAAAGGCGAGATGGAACGGGCCACGGAATACGGAAACAGACTTTTTAAGCTTGCGGTATTTGCAGGCGCAGTTTCAGGGCTTATACTTTTGGCAGTGAGCCCGGTTTTAAGGATATTTACGGGCAGTCTCAGTGCACAGGCACATTCTTATTTAAAGAATATGATGTATATCTGTACCTATTATATGATAGGAAAGTCGGTGAATGCTACAGTGATTGCCGGTGTATTCTGCGCAGGCGGAGACACGAAATTTGGACTGAAATGTGATGCAGTAACGATGTGGGTGATTCTGATCCCGATAGGGATGATAACAGCATTTGTGCTGAAACTTCCGATCATGGTGGTTTATTTTATTATCAGCATGGACGAGATAATAAAACTTCCTGCTGTATATAGACATTACAAAAAATATAACTGGGTGAGAAACCTTACAGAACTCAATTAAATCAGAATATAAATGCTTGGAAATAGTGTAACTATTAAGGCTTCTGGCACATCATTTACAAAATAATGATGTGATAAGGTTGTGCAGGGTATTTAACAGTTAAAAATAAAAACGTAAAGGAGAAGATAACAAATGAATCAGAGAGAAAGAATGTTAAGCGGACTTCCGTACAAAGCGTGGTTAGATGGGCTTGAAGAGGACAGACAGGCATGCAAACAGAAGATTTATGATTTTAATCAGCTGCCACCATCCAGGCAGAGCAAGGAAGCACCTCAGATGATAAAAAATATTTTTGGAAAAACAGGCGAAAATGTCTGGGTGGAAGCACCATTCCACTGTGACTATGGCTGGAACATTGAAGTAGGTGAGAATTTCTATTCCAATTATAATCTGACAATCCTTGATGTGGGAAAAGTAACATGTGGAAAAAATGTTCAGATCGCGCCAAATGTCTCCATTTATACAGCGGGTCATCCGGTTCATCCGGACAGCCGTAATTCAGGATATGAATACGGAATTCCTGTAACAGTGGGAGATAATGTATGGATCGGCGGAAATACAGTGATTCTTCCGGGTGTTACCGTTGGAAGTAATGTAGTGATCGGTGCAGGAAGTGTAGTATCCAAAGATATCCCGGATAATACGATCGCAGCTGGAAATCCATGTAAAGTAATCCGCAAGATTACAGACGAAGACAGAATCTATTACTTTAAGAAACAGAAATTTGATGATGAGGCGTGGGAAGAAGTAAAGAATAAAAATAAAAAAGCCCCGCCTGCCGGGCAGAACATTCTGCATCCGGCAGGTGGGGCTTTTGGTTGTTGCAAATAGATAAATGAAAATTTACTGCCTTTTCTGCATCCGCAGCAGGCTGTACGGCATCAAGGGCGTGGCACAGGGAATGGTATACTGCATCATCGGGTGCGGGGTGGCATCCACCGCTTCCCCTTCCGCGTTTTTGATCCATTCAGGGGTTACGGGCACGACCGAACCATCTGGCTGCAAAATTTCCAGCGAATCTCCCAGGCAGAACTTGCTGCGCTGGGTGCAATGGGCAACGCCGTCTTCCCACGAATCCACAGTGCCGATGAAATCCCAATCTCGCACATAAGTATGGCTGGGCGTCTGCAGGGCTTTCTCTTTGCCAAAATAGAAACCGGGTGAATAATGGCGGTGGCTGGTACGGTTCAGCTCATCCAGCACGGAATCCGGTAAATCAAACGTATCACTGGCAGGGTTTGCCAGGTACTGGTCCAGCGCTTTGCGGTAAGCGGCGGTAACGGACGCAACGTAATAGAACGTTTTGGCGCGCCCCTCAATTTTCAGAGAATCCACACCAGCCTTGCAGATCAGGTCCAAAAACGGTGCGGTGCATAGGTCGTTGGCGTTCAGGATGTAGCTGCCTTCCTCATTTTCGCCAATGGGCATATACTGGCCGGGGCGGTTTTCTTCTACAAGAGAGTATTTCCAGCGGCAGGGCTGGGCACATTCGCCGCGGTTGCCGCTGCGCCCGGTCATATAGCTGGAAAGCAGGCACCGACCAGAAACGCTCATGCACATGGCGCCGTGCACAAAGGCTTCCAGTTCCAGCTCCGGCGGGGTGTTATCACGGATCTGGGCAATATCGGTCAGGGTCAGCTCGCGCGCCAGCACCACACGCTTGGCGCCCAGGTTGTAGGCCATGGTTGCAGCAGCATAATTGGTGATGCCTGCCTGGGTAGAAAAATGCACATCCACATCCGGAGCATACTGTTTGGCAAGGCTCAGTACGCCAAGGTCCGCAATGATAAAGGCATCCACCCCTGCTTCGGCCGCGTCCTTGATATACTGCGGCAGCTCGGAAAGCTCATCGTTGGTGGGCAGGTTGTTCAGGGTCAGGTATACTTTTTTGCCGCGAGCATGGGCAAAAATGCAGCCATCATGAAGCTCGCCAATGGTCAGGTTGACCGGTGCGGCGCGCATACCAAAGCGCGGCAGTGCGCAGTATACGGCATCGGCGCCATACATGACGGCATATTTCAGGGCTTCAAGGCTGCCGGCAGGCGACAGCAGTTCCGGACAGGACAACATAAGATAACGGCTCCTTTGTTCAGTGAAGTTCAGCTTTTATCAGCCCCAACCGGCGATGATGCAGTTCTGATGGTGTTCGTCTGCCGTTTTGGCATAGAAATATTCGCCAGGGTGATCGCCGTTCGGGTTGCCGGTAACAAAGAAATAATAGCCTTCGTCCAGATATTCCTGGTCGGGATTCAGCGCGGCGGCAATGGCATCAATACCGGGATTGGTGATGGCACCGGCGGGCAGGCCGCTGATGCGGTAGGTGTCGTAATGAGCAAGCACATCATCCGGAACAGCACCCTGTTCCGGCCAGCCGTAATAAGCGGCGGTGGGCGAATTCCACAGGTAGTTATTGTCGCTATCGTTCATGATATAGCTGCTGGCATTGGATTCCAGCTTATGCTCTGCCCACTGCGGGTCATCGGATTCCAAACGATTGTGGAAGCAGGCGGAAACCTTGGCATCTTCTGCGGGCATACCGGCTTCTTCCTGAATAAAGCTGGCCAGAATGACAACATCATTCATTGTGGTGCCCTTTTCGTTGATGGTATCCCACAGGTCGGAAGTTTTGGCGTCGAATTCCTTATAGAAGGTGTTGACGTAATTATAGACCGAGTCATCGGTGAAGAACTCGTAAGTGTCCGGGAACAGGTAGCCCTCGCACTTCATCAGGCGGCCTTCGGTATCCGGGATGGCATTCCAGAAATCATACTGGCTGAAATCGGAACCATCCTCGCCGTTGGCGCAGGCAAGGAAATCATCCACCGAGCACAAGCCATTTTCTTCCATCTTCTGGGCAATAGCAACGGCTGTGTAGCCTTCGGGGAATGTGATGGTAATGGTCTTGCGCTTGACCTGCTGCACGCTGAGGGTTTTCAGGATCGTGTTATAATCCATGCCGGAGCGCAGGGTAAAATCGCCATACTGCAAACCGGAAGCGCGGCCGCTGTATTTGGCATACAGCTTGAACAGCCAGTCATACTGGATGACGCCATCCTCTTTCAAAACGTTTGTGATGTCTGCAACAGTGGAACCCTGTTCAATGGTAACGGTCTGCTCCGGGCCGAGTTCGCCGTTGCCGGCAACTTCGCCGTAGAACTGGAACACTTTCCAGCCGCCGATGCCGACGATAGCCAAAATGACAACAAGAACCACAAGCCCAATGGGAAAATGGCGGCGGACGGGTTCATCATCGTCATCCTCTGCGTACTCGTCTGGACCTTCGGCGTCTTCGTACAGGTCCTGCGGGTCAGGATCAGGCTGTACCGGGCGCTTTGGTGCGGGGGCTGGCGCAGCATGATAAGCCTGGCGCGACTGCGAGCCCTTGTCCTGGGAATCACCACGATTGATTTTCATTCCAAATCTCCTTTACCAGGCAGCAGAACTGCCCTGTTTCACGTATGCACGGTCTTACAGCAACAGGCGGAAATAAACGTCCGTAACGGGGAACGGCTGTCCAAGGTAACAAATCATGCCGTAACCACAGCGCTTACCCTCGCCCAGGTACAAAAACTGATTTTCCGCCAGCAGCAGCCGTGCTTTGGTCAGACCGGTATGTTCCCGCGCGGCCTGCAGCAGAATATCAGCCGAATGGTCGTTATCGGCCTGCAGCTCCATAAAAAGCAGCTCGTCCTTTTCCTGGCAATAGAGGCCGTAACCGCGCTGGTTGGAAACAATGGTCATACCGCGGCGGTAGAGCCGGGTGATCATGGTGTTCATGCTGCTTTCCGGCAGGGCGATGCAGGCGGGCTGGTAGCGCATGCGGGTGTCGATCAATTTGCGGACTGTCAGGTTATCAAACTCTGCTCGTGCCCACAAATTGTGTTCAATGGGCTTGCGGATGATGCGCAGCGGGAAGCGCCCCTGAAAATTCAGCTGGGAAAACGCTTTTGCGGCCCGCGTGCTTTGCGGTGCCGCCACAGCGAAATCACACCCTTTGGCGGAAAAGGCGCGCAGGCAGGTTGCCAGCAGTTTGGGCATCAGCCCGCGCCCCTGCAGGGACGGGTCCGTTGCCATGCAGCAGAGCCATACGCCGTGGTGGTGCCCGCATTCCACTGGAACCGCACCAATCATGGCGGCCGGGATGGGCTTTGCACCGGGGGCCGGGTCCCGGGCAAGGATCAGGATATTATCCAACCCCACAATTCCACAAAGCCAGTCCAAAGCATCCTGGCGGGTTCCGCCATACGTTTTGCGGCGGAACGCAACCATCTGCTCCAAATCAGCTTCCGTTGCTTTGCAAAGCATGTTCTATCCCCTCCTTGCCGTATTCAACGTGTGGCTTTTGCTGCCAACGGTTTTAGCTCAAAATCCGCTCCAGGTATGCCATCACTTCGGACTGAATATCCTCCGGCGTGCGGATAGTTTTCTGGCCGTCTACCGTTGTGGTACACTCAATGCGGTGCCAGCCCAGCTTGCGTGCGCAGTATTCAGCGGCGGCGCGGGAACGGGCCAGGTATTCGGTATCGCGTTCCTGAATGTCTTTTTTGCTTTCATCGCCGTGGTAGCGCTGCGCAATCAGGCGCTGGCTGACATCGGGATCAACCGCAAGGTATACAACCGCATCCGGCGCAGGCAGGCCGAGCTTTTTGTACTCGAACTCAAACAGCCACTCCAGAAAACCATCCCAGTGCATCGGCGGCAGTTTGGAACATTGGTGAACAGCGTTGGAGGTGGTGTAACGGTCAGAGATGATTAGCCCATTCTGGCGGTAGACATTGCCCCACTTGGTTTTGTAGCTGGCAAAGCGGTCAACAGCATAAAACGTTGAAGCTGCATAAGCATTCACGTCATCCGGGCGCTGGCCGAACTCGCCGGAAAGATACATCTTGACCAGTGCGGAGGACGGACTGTCATAATCTGGGAAGCTGATTTTCAGCGGGTCATACCCTTTGCTATGCAAATTCTGGCAGGCAAGTTCTGTCTGTGTGCCCTTGCCGGAACCATCCAGGCCTTCAAAAATAATCAGTTTACCCATGGTTTTCAGCCTCCTGTTTCAGTGTTGCATATTTATCACGCACGGCGTTCTGCTTGCCGCAGCACATACCGCCCTCCGGGCAGGGACCCGCCAGGCAGCGGGGACCAGCTGCGGCAAAAACATGCGGCGCAAGCGGGTATACAAGGCGCAGCATTTCATCGGCAACGGCGCGGATCTCCCACTGGGCACGGTTGCAGCAGCGCAGGTTGAAAAAGTTGTTCAGGCTGCGGCAGTTCATGGTCATTACCATTTTTGTCTCGCAGGCGTTGGGCAATACAAAGCGGGCGTCCTCGTTTGCCATTTTGCTGGCTTTGGCGCGGGCGGTCTTTTCCGGCATGCCCTGCTCCATCAAGGTGTGGGTATGCTTTTCTTCCAGTGCTTTGACCAGCTCCAGGTAGTGTTTGGCATCGGCGTTCATTGCATCAATAAAAGCCGCTTTGGCCGCAGGGTCAGCCTCAATTTCCGGGGGAATCACATAACGGAAATCTTCCAGCCGCACATAGCGTTGGCTCTGCACACTGAAACTTGCAATGCGGTGGCGGGTGACCTGTGCCAGAAAGGTGCGGGAAACGCCCTCAATGCCAAAGGTAAAGCTGGCATGTTCAATGGGGCTGGCGTGGCCGAAGTCATTCAGCTTTTGCAAAAAGGCTGCGGTCTTTTCCGGTGTTAGGCCATCCAGCAGGGTTTCGATATGTGCATCAGAATAGCACAGCTTGGCGGCTGCGGCAATGGTCTTTTCGGGGTCATTGGTGTGGGCGATCAATGTTACAAGCATGGGCCCGTTCCCTCTTTTCCTTTTTTATCAGTGGTTTATTCTTCGCTGGTCAGCTTGGTCAGCGGGGCGTAATTGGCCATTGTTTTTTTGATGCCAACGCGGTCAAACTGGATTTCTACAATACAGTCCCCCGCAACCGGCGTTACTTTCAGCACCTTGCCGCGGCCAAACACCTTGTGGTCCACAAGGTCCCCGGCTGCAAAGTTGGCGGCCTTTTTGCGTGCGGGCGCGGCGGACGCAGTGGTAACGCCACCGCCCGCCGGAGCAACCGGAGCACCGGAATGATGGTTGACGCGGCTACTGCCATACCCGGCGCCAAAGCTACTGCTTTGGACCGTGTGGCGGCCGCCGGGGTAGTTCGGGCTTTCGTGCCCGCCGGAAGCAAACCCACTTTGGAAGCCGCCGGCATACTTGCTGCCAAAGCCGCCGCGGTTGTATTCACTGTTCAGATACCCGCGGGAAGCCCCGGAGTATCCGCTGCGCCCGCCGGGAACATTGGTGCTGTAGCTGCCGTACCCGGCGCCAAAACCGCCGCTGTAAGCAAGCTCTGGGCTTTCGGTTTCGTCCATCACATTGGGGTCAATCTCATCCAAAAAGCAGGAAGGCGGGTTGCGGCGCGTCTGGCCGAAAATCATACGGCTGCGGGAGGAAGAAAGATACAGCTCTTTCTTGGCACGGGTAATACCGACATAGCACAGGCGGCGCTCCTCTTCCATTTCTTCCTCGCTGTAGCGAGCAAGGTCACCGGGGAAAACGCCATCCTCCATACCAATGATAAACACATACGGGAATTCAAGGCCTTTGGCGCTGTGCATCGTCATCAGGGTAACGGAATCAGCATCTTCATCATAGGAATCAAGGTCTGCAATCAGGGCAACTTCTTCCAAGAAACCGGAAAGGGTTGCGTCTTCCCCGTTCTGCTCCGCATAAGTCTTTACGGAAGAAATCAACTGGCCCAAGTTTTCCAGCCGGGTCTCGCCCTCTTCTTTTTGCGCTTTCAGCATGGCTTCGTATCCGGTCTTGCGGATCACTTCACCGGCAAATTCATCCAGCGGAAGGGTGACGGAAAGATCACACAGTTCACGGTACATGGAGTAAAACGCATTCAGCGCGCTGGCGGCACGGCCCAGTGCGGGATAAGAAGAAGCCTCCCGGATGATCTCCATCATCGGCACGCCGTTGGCGGCGGCCAGTTCCCCGATCTTATCAATGGTGGTGGCACCAATCTTTCGTGCAGGTTCATTGATGATGCGGCGCAGGCGCACGTCATCCCGCGGGTTGACCACAACGGCCATGTAAGAGTTGATATCCTTGACTTCCTTGCGGTCAAAGAAGCGTTGGCCACCCACAATGCGGTACGGGATACCGGCACGGGCAAAATAAGTTTCGATGGGGTTGGACTGCGCATTCATGCGGTACAAAACGGCATGGTCTTTTAAGGAAGCACCATTTTTCAGGTTCTGGCCAATAACCTCGGCCACATGGCTGGCCTCATCCTGTTCCGAAGCAGCCGTATAATGGTGAACTTTGTCACCATCGCCGTTCTGGGTCCACAGGGTCTTGCCTTTGCGGCCGTTGTTGTTCTTGATGACGCTATTGGCCGCATTCAGAATGTTGGAGGTGGAACGGTAGTTCTGCTCCAGGCGGATGGTTTTGGCCCCGGCAAAAACTTTTTCAAAGTTCAGGATATTTTCAATGGTAGCACCGCGGAACTTATAAATGCTCTGATCGTCATCGCCAACAACGCATACATTGTTGGAACCACCGGCCAGCAGGCGCACCAGGTGGAACTGGGCCACGCTGGTATCCTGGTATTCGTCCACCACGACATAGCGGAACTTCTGCTGGTAGTATTCCCGCGCTTCGGCATCGGTTTTCAGCATCTGCACGGTATGGAAAATCAGATCGTCAAAGTCCATGGCACCAGCCGTGCGCAGCCGGTTGGAATAGGCGGTATAGATTTTGGAAATCAGAGCAGCCTTGGTATCGCGCGGCGCTTCGGCGGCGACATCTTTGGCGGAAAGAAGTTTATCTTTGTAACCGCTGATCTGGGAGATGGCTGATTTGACCGGCAGGAACTTGTCATCAATCATCAGTTCTTTGTAGATCTGCTTGATGACACGCTGCTGGTCGTCGGAATCGTAAATCGTAAAGCTTTTGGGGAAGCCAATGCGTTCGGCATCGCGGCGCAGGATCCGTACACAGGCAGAGTGGAAAGTGGAGGCAAATACATCCCCGCCCATGGTATCGCCCAGCATGGCTTTCAGGCGTTCTTTCAGCTCTCCGGCGGCTTTATTGGTAAAGGTAATGGCCAGCACATTCCACGGGCGGGCCGGGGCAACGCTCATCAGCGGCATCAGGGACTGCGGAACCGGCTGGCCGCACATGATGGCGGTGCGCAGCTGCTCCAGATCACTCTGCGCAACCGGGCGGCTGACCTCTTTGGAGCCATAGGCGCGGCCAAAACGGATGATATTGGCAATGCGGTTGACCAGAACGGTGGTTTTGCCGGAGCCTGCACCTGCCAGGATCAGCAGCGGGCCTTCGGTGGTAAACACAGCCTGCTGCTGCACCGGGTTCAGCTTAGTAAAGCAGGAAGCGATATAGCGGTCCCGCAGGGCCAGAAATTCAGTGGTAATGGTATCGGGCATAATGAACCTGTCCTTATATTATATGGCAGAACCAGCCCGGAACCATGCAGGGCTGGGAATTTTGGCAAACGCTGTATAGTATAGCACACTTTTGCCGGATAGAAAAGTAGGCTGGCGGAGGTATCCGCAGAAAATCATACTTTTTACAACCTGCACAAAAGCTGCGCTTTAATTGGAAAACCCTTCTGGGGATTGCAGTCGGTTATGCCACGCTCTGGGGGTGGCATCGCGGAAACCGGCTGTCAGGTATTGGCCCAGCGTTAAGCTGGCTGCGGTTCCGCGTGCCACACAGTTGATGGGGTCTGGTGCGATGGCAACATCCACATGCAGCTCCCCGGCAATATAACCAGCCAGGCCACGCAGCATGGAGCCGCCGCCAGTCAGCAGAATGCCGTTCTTGGCAACATCAGCGGCCAGTTCCGGCGGGGTGCTTTCCAATACATTGCGGGCAGTGGCGGCAATGCGGGCGGCCAGTTCCTGCACGGGCAGGTACAGGTCCCGCGTATAGACAAGGCGGCGGGCGGGCAGGTTGGTCTCCCAGGAATGACCACGGATCTCCATTACGCCCTCAAACTCGCTTTTGGTGCAGCAGGCAACCTGCTTTTTCAGCGCTTCGGCGGTTAGAGGGCCGATGGCAATGTTGAATTTTTCCTGAACATACTGGGCAATGCACTGGTCAAAAGCGTTGCCGGCGACCGGCAGGCTGGCGGCGCGCACCCGCCCACCCATGCTGATCACGGCGATATCCGTGGAGCCGCCGCCGATATCAATCACCATGCAGCCCATGGGTTTGCGGATATCCAGCCCTGCGCCAAGGGCGGCGGCGACAGGCTCATCCACAAGGAAAACCTGCCGTGCCCCGGCTGCCATGACGGCTTCTACCACGGCGTCAGCTTCAATGCCGGTAATGGCTGCCGGAACGCAGACCGATACGCGCGGCTTGATGATGCGCGAACGGCATACCTCATTGATAAACCGCACGATTAGTTCGTTTGTCATGCGGTGGTCCTGAATAATACCGTCCCGCAAAGGGCGGATGATATCAATATAGGAAGGCGCACGCCCCACCATGCGCAGGGCTTTGTCCCCCACTGCCAGAATGGTGCTGCTGCGGGTATCAACAGCACCAATGCTGGGCTGATGGAACACAACTCCCTGTTCCTGTGTGGCAATGATAATGGAAGTTGTGCCAAGATCAAGGCCGATATCATATTGCTTCATGTTTATCTGGTACTCCTTGCTGCCAGAAGCAGCACTTTGTTATCTATTGTGAATTGCCATCAACCATCCGGCAGATAAAAGTTATTTGCTTTCTTTTGGTGTTCCGGCGGCACCGTGGCTTTTGGGCATCAGTTCCGTCGCTGCAACACACACGCCGTCCACACTCACAGCGCCACCCTCCAATAGCGCTTTGGCGCAGGCAGAGATAGTGGCACCAGTGGTGATCACATCATCCAGCAACAGCAGCCGCATTCCGGAAAGGTCAACCCCAGTACGGCAGACGTAAGCATCCTTGACATTGGCAAAGCGCTTTTGCTGGTCCAGCGATTTTTGCGGTAAAACCTGCCGGGTCAGGCACAGCGGCTGGATGACCGGAATGTGCAGGATGCGCCCAAGGCGCTGCGCCAGCAAAAGGGGCATATTTTCCGCGCGGTTCTTCTTTACGCGCGGCGGCACCGGAACAATGGCGCTGTACAGCGAAATGCCGGATAGATTCTCGTATACCGGGCGGTACCCTGGGGCACGGGCGGGCTGTGCGCCAAAAATCAGCACAGCCATCAAATCCGCCAGTTCTCGCGCATACCAGGGGTTGCCGTTCTCCTTGCAACGCAGGATGGCATGGCGCACACTGTCTGCATAGTAAAAGGCAGCTGCGCAGGTGTTGACAGCGTAAAAGGCGTGCTCCGTTACAGGCAGACGCGGTGGAAGATGCCGCAGACGCTCGGCTTCCGGTATACAGGAACGGCACACGGCGGCTTTCCAGGCGCTTTGCTCAAGTACCGTGCCGCACAGCGGGCAGTGCCGCGGATAGGCAAGGGCCAGCAGCGGTTCCAGAGCCGTTCGCCCACGGTCCAGCCAATCCAGAGATATGCGTTTTCTCTGTTTCATCTGCGTTTTTCAGCCGGAGTGACTGCCTCGCGCAGCAGGTAGCGCAGCCCGCTGTAACGCATGTTCTGGCGCACATTATCCACCATGGCCTGCTCGGTGCGCCGGGTTCCCGCCAGAATGCACAGGCGGCGTGCGCGGGTAACCCCGGTGTACAACAAGTTGCGGTAACAAAGGCGCGCGGGTACATCTGCCACAGGCATAATGACGGCCGGAAATTCAGAACCCTGGCTTTTGTGCACTGTTACAGCGTAAGCGGGTTCCAGCTCGGCAAGCTGGTCAGCACCGTAAATATACTTTCGGTCATCCATCTGTACCGTCACAGCACGGCTTTCGGGGTCAACGGCAGTAATAATACCCATATCCCCGTTATAGGCACCCACACCGGCTTCGGCACCGTCCCGCTCATAGGAAATGTCATAATCGTTTTTGATCTGCATTACCTTGTCGCCACAGCGCAGCACACGGCCGCTTTGCTCCCAAATGATCTGCGGCTTATCCGGTGCAGGCGGGTTCAAAATGGCCTGCAGGCGGCGGTTCAGTTCTACGCTCCCGGTGGGGCCAACCTTGGTGGGGCAAAGCACCTGGATGTCCCGCACGGGGTCATAGCCATAACTTTTGGGCAGCCGGGTACTGACCAGGTCGCAGATCAGCCTCTGGCAGGCAAGGCCGGTGGATTCGATCATGAAAAAGTCATCATCCCGCCCGCCTTTTATGGGCATCTGCCCTTCCACAATGCGGTGGGCGTTCTGTACAATCATGCTTTTCTGCGCCTGGCGGAAGATCTCATTCAGCCGTACGGTGGGCAGAACGTCTGCCTGCAAGATCTCCCCCAGCACACTGCCGGGGCCAACGCTGGGCAGCTGGTCGGCATCACCTACCATAATAATGCGGCAGTGGTAACGCGCGGCGGCCAACAACGCCTGGAACAGCTTGGCATCTACCATACTCATCTCATCCAGAATGATAACGTCAAACGGGAGAAGATTCTTTTCATTATGAATAAAACGCACGCTTCCGGTAGAATAGTCCACTTCCAGCAATCGGTGGATGGTGGAAGCGCTGTGGCCGGTCAGCTCGGTCAGCCGCTTGGCGGCGCGGCCGGTGGGGGCACACAGGGCAACCCGGTCATAAATACCTTCATACAAATTCAGAATCGCTTTGACCGTTGTGGTTTTGCCGGTACCGGGACCGCCGGTCAAAACCATTACGCGGGAAGAGAGAGCTAAGCGGATTGCTTCCCGCTGCAAAGGGGCATATTCAAAACCTTGGGTCAATTCCAAAACGCGGATATCGCTTTCCAGCGTTTTGGGGCTTTCTGTCGGGAATGTGGCAAGCTCCCCCAGCCGCGCAGCAATATCCTGCTCTGCGCTGAGCAGATCTGGCAGGTAAATATATTTCGTTCCGTCAAAGGTGCAGGCGCGCATTTCGTCATGCTCCAACAGGCTTTGCAGCCCGGCCTTTACGGCATCCGGCTCCACCCGAATAAAGCGCGCAGTGCTTTCGATCAGCTTATCTGCGGGCAGGCAGGTGTGGCCGTTGTTGGCGTTGTGGCGCAAAGCGTACAAAAGCCCGGCGGCAATGCGCAGGTCGCTGCCCTGTCCTACCTGCAGCTGGGCGGCGATACCATCGACCTGGCTGAATTTCAGGTTCAGCGGCTCCCCGCACAGCATGTAGGGGTTCTTTTTCAGTGCTTCTACCGTGGCGGGGCCAAACGCGCGGTAGGCTGTAACAGCCATCTGGGCGGAAAGCCCAAACTTGGCCATCCAGGCAACCGCTTCCCGCACACCGTACATACGTCGGAACTCGTTGGAGATGGCGGCGGCCTTTTGCGGGGTGATGCCTTTTAGCTCACAGAGTTTGTCTGGCGTTTCGGAGATGACGTTCAATGTATGCGCCCCAAATTTTGCCACAATCTTTTTTGCTGTGGAAGGCCCGATATAGGGCAATACCCCACTGGAAAGGTAGCTCAGCAAAGCCGCGGTATCCTGCGGCAGGCTGGCCTCACAGGTTTCGGCACGGAACTGTTCGCCATAGCTGGGGTGGTTGACCATATAGCCATACGCCGTAATGGACATACCGTTATCCACGCTGCCCACGTTGCCTGCCACCACAATATCGGTGCCACCGGCATCCACTTCAAACACGGCATAACCGGTATCCGGGTTTTCGTATATCACATGCTCAACAACGCCCTCTAATTTGAGCATCTCAGCAGTTTGTGTTGTACTATTTGCCTGTAAAGTATCCGTGCTTGCCACCTCCTTCCGGGTGCAAATGGGGTAAAAACCGTTCAATACACAATTTTTTATTTTATATTATAGCCTATTTGTATCTCTTTGGCAATTTTTTTGACAACTTCCCCTTGTAGCTGATATAATAAATGTCCTTTTGCGGTTTTGAAGTGAGTGCAAAAAGAAGGCGCTGGGCAAGGAGGCGAAGCTGGAATAAAATTGCATGGATCGAATTTTCTGGCAGCGGCAAGTCCACAGTGGCGCGGACGCTGAGGTAGGAATACGCGGTGTAAATGCCTTGCAGCTTGACTACGTACAGCATATACCGGGCAGGCAGGTACGCCCGCTGGAAGAAAAGCGGACAGCCGTACCCGCAGGCAAACTGAAAAAATCGCCAGGTTTTTGCGCAGTGCCCGAGGAAGTGCGTGTGATCAAAAAAGCAGGGAGAATTGGATGAATTTTACCGGGAAACGGGAATGCGGACAGAGCAGACTTTGCAGCAAAAGCGTTAACATATGTTTGCACAGAAGCAAACAACGGGAAAAATAAGAGCAATTTATACATCAATGGCAAAAAATATTTTGAGAAATTGTTATCACTTGCGGAAGGGATGCAAACAAAATTGTGTATTTTGCCAAAAATCAAGACATTTCGATGTACGGTTGAAACACACCTGAATTTGTGCTAAAATCATGTTAGCTATCTGTGGCCAAATTGCCGTAAAGCACAACTACTTTACATAAACATGCGTGCTAAGATTTTGCATGTGGGGCAGCTGCGGGCCCCAATTGTAAGAGTGGTGCTTTGCGTCAAAAAGCCGACCGAAGCGGCAGACCTGGCCAACCATCTTTGACTGGAAAACAGGAATTAAGAGATTAGAGAGGTGCCTTTTGTGGATAATGAAGAAAATGAAGTAATTGACCTAACAGAAATTTTAAGTGCGGTTCGCCAGCATCTTCTTGAACTGATTTTTGTAACTTTGGCTGCTGCGCTGGTTGGCTTTACGGCGTCTAAGTTTTTGATGACCCCAAAGTATGATTCTTCTGCCCTGATGATTGTCAATACCCGGCAGGATGTCAACGCCAATGTTACCAGTGACCAGATCAATTCTGCAACCCAGCTGGTTTCTACTTACAGCATTATTATCAAGAGTGATACGGTTCTGCAGCGGGTTATTGATAACCTGGGCCTGAACCTGACTTATGCTCAGCTGAACAAGCGCGTTACCGTAGCAGCTGTGGACGATACCCAGGTTATGAAGATCACTGTGCAGAGCGACAGCCCGGAATGGGCACGGCAGGTGTGTGAACAGATCATTACAGTGGTTCCGGATGTGATCAAAGAGGCTGTTGAAGCGGGTTCCGTCAAAGTGATCTCCAATGCTTCTTTGGCAACGGAGCCGGTTTCCCCCAACATTATGAAGAACACGATGTTGGCCGCAGCGGTTGGTTTTGTTCTGGTGATTGGTATTATTGTGCTGCAGGTTTTGCTGGACAATAAGATCAACACGGAGGAAGATGTTACCAAGTATCTGGATATGACTGTTCTGGGCGTGATCCCGCAGTATGATCAGGGAGGTAAAAAGGAATGAGTAAAAAGCGTGAACATCATAAGCTGTTTATGGTTGGCTCAGATGCACCGTTCCAGTTTACAGAAGCTTACAAGTCTCTGCGAACCAACCTGGAGTTCCTTGCCGCAACCAGCGATTGCAAGACTATCCTGATTACCTCCTCTGTCCCCGGCGAAGGGAAGAGCAACGTCGCAGTAAACCTTGCGATTACCTTGGCAGACAGTGGCAAGCGTGTGGTGCTGGTTGACTGCGATATGCGTAAGTCTACCATCTCCCGCTACCTGCATATTCTGCGTGATCATATCGGCATTACCAACACCATTACGGGCAAGGACCGTACCCAACTGGCCAATGCACTGGTCAACTTCAAAGACCTGGGCATTGTGGTGCTACCTGTTGGCACTATCCCCCCGAACCCATCGGAATTGTTGGCAACGAAGGCGATGGAAAATACCTTTGAGGCCCTGAAGCAGGTATACGATTATATTATTGTGGATACGCCGCCGGTTTCTGTTGTTACCGATGCTGCAGTATTGTGCAAGTATGCGGATGGAGCATTGCTGGTTGTACGCCCGGGTGTTACCACCATTGAAGGTGCCCAGCTGAGCAAGAAAAACCTGGAAGCTGTGAATGCCCGCATCCTTGGCGTAGTAATGAACGGATACAATGTTAAAAAAGCCGGTAAGAAAGATGGCTACTACTATTCTTATTCTTACGGGTACAGCAATGACGACGCAGCTGGAAAGAAGAGCCGGAGTAAGGCATAATGAGTTCGCAACTGGTTGATCTCCATTGTCATATTTTGCCTGGCATTGATGACGGTGCCAAAAACCTGGATGTTTCCATGTCCTTGATCCAGAAAGAAATGGAAGACGGGGTTGTTGGCATTGTGTTCACACCGCATTTCCATTATGAGCGCATTACGCTGGATGCTTTTGTTCAGCAGCGCAAAATGGCTTATCGCAGCGTTGTGGCGCAGCTGGCAGAACGCAAACTTCCTCTTGCCGTTAAACTGGGTGCAGAGGTCTATTTTACCACAGCTTTGGCCAGCCTGGATCTTTCCAAATTGGCATTTGCAGGGTCGCGGTATATCTTGATTGAATTCCCGACCAGCATCCATCCCGGTGGAATTGAGGATACCCTGTTTGCGGTGCAAAACCGTGGGTATACTCCCATTTTGGCCCATGTGGAGCGCTACCCCTATGTTACCGAGGATCCTACCCTGCTGTACCGCTGGGTCAGCTCCGGCGCATTGGCGCAGATCAATGCTTCGGGTTTGGTGCGCAGTGGACATACGGCCAAATGGCTGCACAAACTGCTGGATTGGAACTTAGTTCATCTGATGTGTTCTGACTGCCATTCTGTTACAACCCGCCCGCCAAACCTGAAAGACGGGATGGCACAGATAAGCAGTTCAACGGCAAAACTTTTACAGAAAAATGCCATTGATGTCTACCTGAACAAAGAAATTTCCATCAAAGAACCAATTGAGCCAAAATTCCGCTTTGGACGCTGGGTATAATAGGCTTGCAAGTTACGGTTTGCTGCCCTACTATATTCCTGGGCCATCATGCGTGGCAGAAAGCCCGTTTCACATGCCGCAAAGGGAACGGTCTTTCTTCGTGCTTTTGCGGCTTTTAATTGTATCATGAACCATTCTACATCAAAAATACTGCATATTCTGGATGCTTTTCTGGACTTTTTCCTGCTGTTGGGAGCGTATGAGGTTTCCAGCCTGCTACGTATGCACAGCACCTGGGGTGAAGCGTTCTGGTGGGTCGATGTTGCCCGCTTCCGCCCGCTGGCACTTGTATACGCAGCGGCAATCATTCTGATTTATATTGCACAGGGTGAATACCGCACTTTTAAGCGGCGCGGCTTAGTGAGAGAACTGGCAAAAGCCCTTTTGGGAAACCTGGGCGGCTTTACGTTGGCAGCAACCATTTTGTATGTATTCCAACTTTCGCAGTTTTCCCGCCTGCTGCTTGTTTACTATTACCTGCTGTCCAGCGTGGTCATTACGATCAAGCGGTTATTGCTGCACCGGATCAGCCTTTGGTATGCAAAGCGGCGCCATATTATAGCCCGCGTTTTGCTGGTCGGCAATGGAAACCTGGCATTACGCTATTATAATGATGTTGTAAAGGGCAAGGATGTATCGGCAGAGTATGCCGGCTATGCAGCGCAGAACCCGGTAGTGGAACTGCCGAATTACCTTGGCACAGTAGCCGATCTGCATAAGATTCTGGAAAGTACCCGGATTACCCATATTGTGATTGCGGAGGAAACCCAGAACCGTAGCGAGTTGCTGCAGATCACCGCGATTGCAGAAAATTACGGCATTAAGGTCAGTGTAATTCCGGTCTATTCGGACTTTCTCTCTTCCCGCACAATGGATAATACCGTAAACGGGTTGTATGTGATCGACCTGAAAATGCAGGAAACCTGCGATATTATGGGTGTGAACATTGTGGTAACGGACATGGACAAAACCATGACGCTGCTGGAAAGCCAGCTGGAACAATGGCGTGGGAAATATATCTGCGTGGCCAATGTACATACCACCGTAACGGCGCACGAGGATGCCGAGTACCGCTATATTCAGAACCATGCGGTCATGGCGCTGCCGGACGGCGGTCCCCTTTCGCAGTTCAGCCGCAGGCAGGGGTATGCTGCTGCGCAGCGCGTTACGGGGCCGGATTTGATGAAGCAGGTTTTGGCGGTCAGCGCAGAAAAAGGCTGGCGGCACTATTTTTATGGCTCTACCCCGGAAACGTTGCAGTTGCTGCGCAAAAAGGTGGAAGAGCGCTACCCTGGTGTTGTGATTTCCGGTATGATGTCGCCACCGTTCCGCGAGATGACCCCGCAGGAGGACGCTCAGGCGGTAGCGGAAATCAACGCAACAAAGCCGGACTTTGTGTGGGTTGGCCTTGGTGCCCCCAAACAGGAACGCTGGATGGCCGCCCATGAGGATCGCGTACAAGCCTTGATGATCGGCGTTGGTGCGGCGTTTGACTATGAGGCGGGCAACATTAAGCGTGCGCCCATGTGGATGCAGAAGCACAACCTGGAATGGCTTTACCGATTGATGCAGGACCCGAAGCGCTTGTTCCACCGCTACCTGAAAACAAATGTAAAATATCTTTTGTGGACCTGGCGCAGCGGCGAATAACGGAAAAGATAAAACAATAGCAAAAATACCATGCTGCACATTGGAAGGAGGAACCGGCCAAGGTTCCTTGCCCGATGTGCGGCATTTTTTATGGCTTTGGGGCGCCGACCGACAATCTGATTCTATGCAGAATTCCGGCTGTGCGACAAATCAGAATCGAAGAATCTCGACTTTTTTCTCAAGCCCCCTACCTATTTGCCGGGAGCTATGGTATAATATCTGTATATGCTGTTATATATGCAAATTTAGATGTTTGGGAAGGAGCTACTACATGCAGCAGGAAACTGTCATTGTGTTGGACTTTGGTGGCCAGTATAACCAGCTGATCGCCCGCCGTGTCCGTGAATGCAACGTTTATTGCGAAATTTATTCTTACCGTACTGACCTGGCCAAAATCAAGGCCAAAAATCCGAAGGGCATTATCTTTACCGGTGGTCCCAACAGCGCTTACCTGCCGGATTCCCCTACCGTCGATCCCGAAATATATACTTGGGGTGTTCCGGTACTGGGCATCTGCTATGGCAGCCAGCTGATGATGCATATGCTGGGCGGTAAGGTTTGCAAGGCTCCGGAACGCGAATATGGCAAGACGGTTGTGGATCTGGATACCACCAGCCCGCTGTTTGACGGCCTGCCGAACCAGAATGTTTGCTGGATGAGCCATAATGACTATATCGAGCAGGCTGCCCCCGGCTTTGATATTATTGCCCACACCCCCAACTGCCCGGTTGCCGCTGCACAGGATGCCGCCCGCGGCCTGTACTGTGTGCAGTTCCACCCGGAAGTGCTGCATACCGAAAACGGTACTAAGATTCTGCATAACTTTGTTTACAAAGTTTGCGGCTGTGCCGGTACCTGGAAGATGGACTCCTTTGTGGAGCATAGCGTGAACGCCCTGCGCGAGAAGATCGGCAATGGCAAGGTGCTGTGCGCTCTTTCCGGTGGTGTGGATTCCAGCGTATGTGCTGCCATGCTGGCAAAGGCCATTGGTAAGCAGTTAACCTGCGTGTTTGTTGACCACGGCCTGCTGCGCAAGAACGAACGTGAGCAGGTTTGCGAAGTGTTCGGCGAGGGCGGCCAGTTCGACATCAACTTTGTCTGCGTGGACGCCCGCGAACGTTTTTACAGCAAGCTGGCCGGTGTTACCGAGCCGGAGCGCAAGCGTAAAATCATTGGCGAAGAGTTCATCCGTGTGTTTGAGGACGAGGCTAAGAAAATCGGTGCTGTAGACTTTTTGGCACAGGGCACCATCTACCCGGACGTTGTGGAAAGCGGCCTGGGCGGTGAGTCTGCTACCATCAAGAGCCACCACAATGTTGGCGGCTTGCCGGATTATGTAGACTTTAAGGAAATTGTGGAGCCGCTGCGCGACCTGTTCAAGGATGAAGTCCGCCAGGCTGGCCGTGAACTGGGCTTGCCTGAATATCTGGTCGCCCGCCAGCCGTTCCCCGGCCCCGGCCTTGCCATCCGCATTATCGGCGATATCACCCAGGAAAAGGTTGCCATTGTACAGGATGCTGATGCAATCTGGCGCGAGGAAGTGGATAAGCTGCCCGCCGCTCAGCGCCCCAGCCAGTATTTTGCCGCGCTGACCAACATGCGCAGCGTTGGTGTTATGGGTGATGAGCGCACCTATGATTACGCCATCGCCCTGCGCGCTGTGACCACGACCGACTTTATGACCGCGGAAGTTACCCTGCTGCCCACCGAAACCATTACCACCGCAGCAAACCGCATCGTAAACGAAGTAAAGCATATCAACCGTGTTCTGTTCGACTATACCACCAAGCCGCCAGCAACGATCGAGTTTGAATGATTTGAAATGCTTTAAAAATCCAGTGTTTATGCGGGTTTGAGGCACTTCAAGAGGTCTTTTGATAACAATTTGATAACGGTTGCATGAGAGCTATTATTCTTGTAAGCCAGTGGTTTTGGGGCTAGAGAATGATTGACAGGTGGTTGTGCAACAAGTAAATCCATATTATTTATTTAGAAAGCCCTTAGCTGTGGGTAAAACTCATAGCTAAGGGCTTTTTGTCGTCTTTATTTATCTGGTTTGAGCTGATCTTGGAACATTAGACCAGCGCGTCGCTAAGTGCCTGCGATGGTACTTTCGCCCAGATTTGCGTGGTATCAAACTCCGGGTAATGGTAACGCCACTCATCGTATTTGTCTTTACTGATTTCCTCGGAAGATAGCTTGTCAGCCTGCTCTTTCCAGGCATACAGCATTTTCCGGAGTTCGTGAGCGGTCTTTGCCTTTGGAAGTATCGACTTTCAGACAGATTTCTCCGTCTGATTTACTAACAGTCAGACCGTACAAATCTTCAAGGGTATGTGCTGACCAATGCGCTGCAAGCCCGCGGCGCGGCGACGGAATCCCTGATTGTCAATATCTCCCGTCAGGGGCTGATCTACATTCCGTCTATGTTCATCCTTGGGGCGATCTTTCACGAAACAGGACTGATCTGGGCACAGCCTGTGGCGGATGTCTTGTCTCTGCTGTTGGCTATTGGGCTGTATTTCTGCATGTCGGGTAAAGGGAACGATTAAGTTCAAAAGGGGTTGGGACTATCCCAAAAGTCATAATTCCCGGCTAAGCCGGAGGCTTGAGTAAGTCCTAGAAGGGCTTTATACCGGCACGCATCTCAAGATGCACCGAAAAATCCTTCACTTGCATCACTCGTACCGCTGCCCACAAGTGGGCAAAACTACATTTACTGCATGCTACAGCAAATCCGACTTTTAATCACAGTTCGCTTCGCTCATTGCTGTAAATACTAAAGCTTACAATAAAAAGTTCCTGAAACCATACAGCAACCTGCTGCGATTTCAGGAACTTTTTATTTGTGATTTATTCGGCCGGGAGCGGATCAATCAAAACTGAGCACGCGCAGCAACATTGCTGCGCACCAAAGCACGTTTCAAGCGGGCCTGGGCAAGTTCCAGCTCACGGGCATCCAGGTTTTTCTGGGCCAGCAATTCCTCGGCGCGGGCTTTGCTGCGCTCAGCACGTTCTTTGTCAATGGAATCGGCCCATTCAAAGGTGGTGGCCAGCAGGCGGCATTCGCCGCCAAACATGCTCAACATACCGCCCATACAGGCGGCGCTGCGCTGGGTGCCATCCTCCAATGTGATGTGGGCTTCCCCCATGCCAAGGGCAGTGCAATAATCAATGTGACGGGCCATCAACTGAACCTGCCCGGTGATGGTCCGGCAGGACACCGACTGTACCTGCCCATCAAAAGCAGTGCCGTCCGGCGTCATGATTTTAAGTGGGAAACTGGACATGGTCCTGCCTCCTTACTGCTGCTTGGCCTTAGCCAGAACGTCATCAATCGTACCGGCAAACAGGAAGCAGCTTTCGGGGATGGAATCACATTCGCCGTTCAAAATCATCTTGAAGCCGCGCAGGGTTTCTTTCAACGGCACATACTGGCCGGGCATACCGGTAAACTGCTCCGCAACATGGAACGACTGTGAAAGGAAACGCTGTACCTTACGGGCGCGGTTGACGGTGATCTTATCGTCCTCCGAAAGTTCATCCATGCCCATGATGGCAATGATATCCTGCAGTTCCTTATAGCGCTGTAAAACCTGCTGCACGGCGCGGGCAATCTGGTAATGCTCCTGCCCGACAACTTCCGGGGCCAGAATGCGGGAAGTAGAATCCAGCGGGTCGACAGCCGGATAAATACCCTGAGAAGCAATATCACGGCTCAGAACCGTGGTAGCATCCAGATGGGTGAAGGTCGTGGCGGGGGCCGGGTCGGTCAAGTCGTCCGCAGGTACATAAACAGCCTGAACAGAAGTGATAGAACCCTTGCGGGTGGAAGTAATACGTTCCTGCAGTGCACCCATTTCCGTTGCCAGCGTGGGCTGATAGCCAACGGCAGAGGGCATACGACCCAGCAGTGCCGAAACTTCGGAGCCGGCCTGGGTAAAGCGGAAGATGTTATCAATGAACAGCAGAACATCCTGATTCTTGACATCGCGGAAGTACTCCGCCATGGTCAGGCCGGACAGGGCCA
>OLSA01001132.1_pt1 | contig 22722 bp, 27 predicted proteins | sample 1672731 | NCBI WGS metagenome assembly OLSA01 (sample SAMEA3136718, study PRJEB25190) | human gut metagenome | biome: human gut; feature: human-associated habitat; material: faeces | place: Austria | collected 2013
ATATCTTCAGGCTCATGAACTGGAATCGGGAATGCCGTTATAAAGTGCTTGGACGGGTGGCTAATTCAGATCAGGGTCTTTGTATGTTGTTTGATTTGGAAGAAGCAATCATGTTCACCCCGAAGCCACAGGAATATACAGATCCGCTTACTGGTGAAATGAAGAAAAAGCAGATGAAATTCTTCCCGGATGCCTATAAGAACCGTATCGGAAAATCTTATAATGACTATATTGCAGACCATCAGATGAACATGTTTGAAGACTTCATTGGGTATCAGAGTTCTACTGTATTGGATGAGCCCGAACGGGAAGCAGGCACTACTTCAATACCGATTCCGCAACGTGAAGAATCTGAAAATATACCTTTGCCAGATTTACCGGGACAGCTTGAAAACGTACAACAATCGGGCAATGAGATTGCTAAGAGAGGAATGCCGACATGAATTCTGGGCGAGTTATGAACCTGCGAGTGACAATTCCGGCGGAAAGCCGGAGAATGAATGTTGGGAAAGATGTTATCCGTATTCTTGGAAGTCCGGCCTATATCTGCGTTTTGCAGAGGAAAGATCGGAAGTCTATTGCAATCACGCCGTGTGCTGCGGAGCATCCCATGTCCTTTAAGGTCCCGGACAAGCTACTGACCGATGGGCAGTGTCGGATGATGATTAACGGAATACAGTTCATTCAGGTGTTGCTGGAAGCAAATGGTCTGGCGGCAGGAAAAGACCATCAGTTTAAAGGACGGTATGATGCCGAGAAAAATGCAGTTATCATTTCGCTTGAAAAAGATGAACAAAGTGCCCTCTCGCCTCAAAAGTGTACAACTTGACATCACGTCCATTTGGTCGTATAATACGTCCAAATGGACGTGATGAAGGGAGCTAATACTATGAGTGCCGGAATTTTAGATGGCTTTCAAACGATAATTCCAACAGCGGCAGCCGTCTTATTGAAAAAACGACAAATGTTAAGGCTGACGCAACAAGAGATTGCTGATCGCGCAAAAATAACTTTGCGTCAATATCAAAGGTTGGAATCTGGGGAAAGAAGTATTTTGACCTGTTCTTTTGGCTTGGCGTGTCGAGTAATTGAAGCTCTTGATATGGATGTTTCTAAATTCTATCATGGTGACTATTACCTTGAAGAAGAAGTGAAGACAATGAGAGGCAAAGGGATTGCCAGCAGAAAAAAGTCATCGATTTAAAGGACGGCATGATGCCAAGAAAGAGCAATATGGACAAATCTATGTTGAAAAGTTTACATCTGCCAGCTTGATATGCAAGGCGTTTTATGGTAAGATGAAAGCATAATAGGGAGATTATGAAGCTCGGAGAGAGGCGGTGAGGCCGATGGGAGATAACAGGATGGTTAGTTTCTCACTGGGAGGAATGGCCTTTGAATACGATGATAATAAAAATCAGATAAATATTAAAAAACACGGAATTTCATTTAAGAGTGCAGCGCGTATCTTCTTTGACTATGACCGAATCGAGTTTTATGATGAGGATCATAGCGATGACGAAGATCGATATAACACCATAGGCGATACTTCTGCTGGACGGATTTCTCAAAAAGCAGAGGGTGCATTGATTGGCAATATAGACCAGTTCATCGGAAAGGTGAATGAAATACTATTTGTTGTATATACTGAACGAGTAAGAATTGAAGAAAGCGGTACAAAAACAGATGTGACAAGATTGATTTCGGCACGAATGGCTACCGAATTTGAAAGGGGGCTTTATTATGGTAAAAACGAGTGAAATGTCTATGGAACTGAAACAGGAACTTGCATTTACAAAAGAAGAACTCGCAGAACTGGAAGCGGCAAAGAAAATGCCAATCACGTTTGATGCGGATTGCCCTGAAACCACACCTGAGCGGGCGGTTAAATTTAGAAGAGTTAATCCGCCGCGTAACAGAATGGATGCTCATGGAGCATAATCATAATCAAGAAAAGAACGTATAGAGCGCAAGTAAGCCCTACAAGGCTCAGATCGGTTCGGAACCGACTGAAACCCTTGTAGGGCTTATTTTTTTGTAAATTTTTTTGTTCCTTGCTTGACAACCGCATAGGTACGAAAAATCGGTGGGTAAAAAGTTGTGGGAAATGGGAGTGAGGTCTAGTCTATGGCGTTGAGACAAGGGAGAGCATCGGAAACGAGAATGAAATCATAGGGAAATAAAGGAATGCTTTTCTGCGATTGGATGCGAACAAAATCATAAATAGTGCGATAGAAATAAGGAGAAATAAACATGAACTATATTATTTTTGGTGGATCGGGGTTTATTGGTACACATCTGATTCATCTTCTAAAAAATGAGTGCGTGAAACCCGGCGACAAAATTTATGATCTGGACATTGTAATGCCTGGGGAGGAGGGCGTTGTTCCGGGAGTTGTCGAGAAAAATGAAGGGGTAGAGTATATCCGCTTGGATGTACAAATATCTGCGGAAAAAAACTGGCAACCAGTGGGTACAAGTTCCACTATACATTGGAAGAAAGCTTCCGGGATTGGTTTGAAGACTGCGATAAAAAAGAATTGGTGTAAGGATTATAGAGATGGCAGAACCGATAAGAGTAGCGCAAATGATGACCGATATGAACTACGGCGGTGTGGAAATGGTAGTTATGAACTACTACCGACACATTGATCGGACAAAGGTTCAGTTTGATTTCTTTGCACTGGAAGGCTCAGCAGTACCTCAAAGAGAAGAAATCGAACAGCTTGGCGGTCGGGTTTATATTGTGCCGAAGTACACGCATCTTTCGGCATATGAGAAGGAAATCATTCGGCTTTTTAAGCAAAACCAATATACAATAGTTCACTCTCATATGAATGCCTGTTTATAAAACAGAGGAGAGCCATCTGCGCAAAGCAATCGAGAGCGTAATAAACCAAAGCTACCGAGAACTTGAAATCGTGCTGGTCGATGATGGTTCACCAGATCAATGTGGAGCGATTTGCGACATCTATGCAGAAACAGATGACCGCGTACGAGTGATTCACAAGAAGAATGGAGGGGTTTCTTCGGCAAGGAATTGTGGGCTTGAGACTGTAACAGGTGATTACATTTTTTTTGTGGATAGTGATGATACATTAAAGAACAATGCGATTGAAGTCCTTCTTCAGACGGCGCAAAAGACAAATGCTGATATTACTATTTGCAGCTGCAGACATATAAAAGAAAAAAATAAAGGTAATGCAAATTGTGACGCCGAACAGCGGTGTTTGAAAACGGTTGAATCGTCAGAGGCTGTAAAAAAATTATCCTATAATGTTCATGTTTTCGAGGAACTTGAGCCAACAGCAGTTTGGGGAAAACTGTACAAAAAAGCAGTCGTACAAAACTTGAGATTCAATGAAAATATGAATATTGGAGAGGACTTTGTCTTTAACTATTTTGCAAATTGTAACTCTAAGGTTGTGACGTATTGTAATTTCAAACTGTATAATTATAATTTTGTTGAAACAAGTTTGATGAACAATAAAACCTATTCGCCAAAGCTAATGCAGTCTTTTGAAGAACTTGTGAAGTTTGAAAAAGCTCAGCGTGATACAGAATATTCAAACGATGTAATTGTAAGATGTGTAAATATCGCATTTACAATCTACCTTAAAATTCCGACACAAAAACGCAATGAGCTAAAGAAAATAGAAGATTACATTCAAGACAATCGGGAAAAGGTTTTAGTCAATAAGAGTACAACAAGAAAAATCAAAATTGCGATCCTTACGTCATATATTAGCTTCAACCTTGTTAGATGTTTGTTCAATATAATAAATAAAAGATAGGGAGATGAAAAATTGAAAGTCGGGAAAAAACAAATTTATATAATAGTGCTTGAACTGTGTGCTTTGCTGTGTTCAGCCTTGTATCTAGGTCTATATGGTTCATCACTTACATTTGCGAAATATAGCGGATTTGGTGTAGTGGTTTTGCTGCTAGATTTAGTTCTGTTTTGCATAGCGCAAAAAAGGATCGTGACAATCCAAACATTATTCTTAATGCTATTTGTATTGTTTCAGTTCGGCTTGCCGATTGTGTATGCGTTTAATCCAAAACATTACAATTTTTATATGACACTCTTTAGTGAAAAGACACTAATAAGTGCTGTTAAATACACAATTTTTGCTATACAGACTTACATAATTATTGCAACTTGTGTGATTTCAAATCGAAATCATGCAGAGAAAAAAGGTAAAGTAGGAAAATGGACCAGGACAATATTGACTCACCCTAGAGATGTGGAAGATGCAGCATTGCTGCTATTTATAGTTACTGCAATTGTTGCCGTACCTGTAAATCTCTGGTCTGCTGTACGAGCTTTGACGGCAGGTGTGGCAATCGGAAACATTTACAGAGGTGCAATGGCAGCAAATGGTTTGACTAGATTTCTTCAAGAATTCTTTTTTTCATCAGCACTTTTGTATCTGTGCTTCTCGAACAAAAAAAAGCGGAAAAAAGTAGTGGTAGCAGTGTATCTTGTGGTTGCCCTCTCTATGGTCTTAGTTGCAGATAGATCCGGAGGCGTTACTGCATTAATTGTTTGTGCACTATATTATTATTACACTGGAGATAAAAGAAAGAGAAAAAAGAATACCCTTGTTTTAATCGGGGTGGGTGTTGTACTCGCAATTGTTTCATCAGCTGTTGCGAGCATTCGATCTGGTGAAAGTAGTCAGAGCGGAATAAGTCTATTGTTTAGCGCATTGGAGGAAATGGGATTTAATTTTACCAGCTTGTGTTTTGTGATGGATTATATACCGTCAAGAACATCCTATCGCCTTGGAATGTCTTACATTGTAGCGTTGATTCTTTTAATACCGAAGTCGCTTGGACTGGGGGCGGTGTATCCGAAGCTTCAATCATACTTGGGCGAGACATGGCTTTGGAATGCAAACAATTTATATGGTAGAGATTTTTTGAGTTTTGGTGTTGGATTTTCGATGATTGCCGAAAGTTACTACAATTTCTCTTGGTGTGGGCTTGTTGTGATGATTCCATTGGCTGTAATAATAACGCACTTGTTGAAGGAAAAAAATTTTGAAAATGCATGGAGCCTATATATTCGACTGGCTTTAATGTTGAGCTTTTTTACAGTACCAAGACGCCAGTTCCAGTCGGTGATTAAAGCTATCGAATACTCTGTTTTCTTTATGGCACTCTATTTGTTGGTTTATATTGGGACAAAAAGAAAGGATAAGCGCAATGAAACTGCTAACGATATCAATCGCTGCATATAATGTTGAAAAGTATTTGGAAAAAGCATTAACCTCGATGATATGCTCACCTACAGCAATGGAGAAACTGGAGGTGATTATTGAGGATGACGGTTCAACTGATGGAACCCTTAGCATAGCAAAAAAATATGAAAAGCTATATCCAGATGTTTATAGAGCTATTCATAAAGAAAATGGTGGTTACGGGTCAACCATCAATAATTCAATTGTACTGGCGCAAGGAAAATATTTTAAGCAACTGGACGGAGACGATTGGTTTGATACAGAAAATATAGAGCAGTTTTTAAATTGGCTGTCTGCTGTGGATGCTGATTTTGTAGTTACGCCATATTACAATTGCTTTGAAGGAGGAAAGACAGAACTGGTTGATAACTGTAAGGCGTTGAAGTCGATTGAAGGAAACATATCATTAGTAAACTCGTGCGGAAATATTGCAATGCATGAGTTGACAATAAAGACCGAACTGCTAAGGGACAATCATATCAGCATCACAGAAAGATGTTTCTATACAGATAATGAGTATACTTTTTTGCCGCTGATGTTTGCAAAAACGGTAATAAAATTTGAGAAGCCACTCTATTGTTATCGTCTAGGGAGAGAGGGACAAAGTGTTTCGATTGAAGGCGTAAAGAAACACTATCGGGACGCTTTTTCGGTTGCAGAAAAGATGTACAAAGCCTACGAAGATAATAAAGAAATAACAGGCGAAATTGATGCGATTGTGCAAAAAAAACTTTGCTATATTACGGATACGGTATATACATACTGTATTGTGGTTTCACCGAATCGAGAGATGAAAATCAAATTAAAAGAATTTGATGAACACTTAAAAAGAGACTATACGGATATTTACAGGATGACAAATACAATCAAAAAGGTAAAACTTTTAAGATTGTCTGGTTTTTTGACATACGCCTACCTTAGAGAAGAAGTATTGAAAAAGTGGAAATGAAAAGCATAAAGAAAAACTATATTTATAATTTAACATATCAAATTCTGGCATTGATGGCACCATTGATTACAACGCCGTACGTGTCAAGAGTTCTTGGCGCAGAAGCGATTGGAGAATATAGCTACGCTTATTCAATTGTGTATTACTTTATGCTGGCGGCTATTCTTGGAACCGCAACATACGCTGAAAGAGAAATTTCGTTTTGTCAGGATGATAGAACAAAACGGAGTGCCAGATTTTGGGATCTGTTTTTTCTTAGGAATATTACATCTGTTGTTAGTGCTCTTGTTTATGCCTTGATGGTTGGACTGTGCTTTAATAACAAATTGATGGCTGCGATTGTGGCATTAAATATAGTTTCAGTTGGATTGGATACAGTCTGGCTTTTTCAGGGAATGGAAGAATTTGGACGAATAACACTTAGGGATACCTGTATAAAATTACTTGCGATTGCTTCTATTTTCCTTTTTATAAAAAGAACCGAAGATATTTATTTATATGCGCTGATTATGTCTCTTTCGCCAGTAGTGAGTGCTGTGTCGTTGCTTCCGTTTCTGCATCGTTATATTGATAAAATCTGCATAAAAGAAGTGCATCCTTTCTACGATTTTAAAAGCATCATAGGACTTTTTATTCCAACAATTGCTATTAGTGTATACGCGATGCTGGACAAGACTATGCTTGGAATCTTTACTACTACAAAAGTAGAAAATGGTTATTATGAGCAAGCTACCAAACTGTCGAAAACAGCTTTAACAGTTGTAACTTCGTTAGGCACGGTAATGATTCCTAGAATTAGCTACTATTTCGAGAAGAAACAGACAAAACTGATCAATGAGTATATGTTGAAAAGTTATCAGTTTGCGCTTCTGCTGGGATTGCCAATCTGTTTTGGCCTGATTGGTATTTCTGATAATTTAGTTCCATGGTTCTATGGAGAGGGCTATGATAAAGTTTCTGTTCTCCTAAAAGTGTCCGGATTTTTGGTGATTGCTATTGGACTCAGCAATATAACAGGATTGCAGTATCTTGTGCCGACAAAACAGCAAAACAAACTTACAAAATCTGTGTGCACGGGTGCGCTTGTAAATATAGTTTTGAATGCAATCTTGATTCCAAAGTGGTATTCGGTCGGAGCGGCTATCGCGTCAGTGATAGCAGAGTTTTCTGTTACATTTGTTCAGTTCATATATGTAAAAGACCAGTTTAACTTGAAGCAGGTCGCAAAACTTGTACCACGATATTTTGTTGCAAGCATGATGATGTTATTGTTGTTAAAAGCAGAAGATATCGTGCTTCAACCGGGGATATTTAATACAATGCTAATGGTTGTCAGTGGCGCAGTAACTTATTTTGTGGTTCTTTTTATTCTAAGGGACAAGTTTGTTTTTGAAGCATTTGCTATCTTAAAAAAGAAAATCAGAAAAGGATGAGATAAGTGTACGATTTTTTAATTGTTGGCTCCGGTTTATATGGTGCAGTCTTCGCCCACGAAGCCAAGGCTCATGGCAAAAGCGTTCTCGTTGTAGACAAGCGCCCTAACATTGCGGGCAATATTTACACCGAGAACATCGAGGGCATCAACGTGCACAAGTACGGTGCCCACATTTTCCATACCAATAATAAAGATGTTTGGAATTACATCACGCAGTTTGCAGAGTTCAACCGTTTTACCAACTCTCCTGTTGCGAACTATAAGGGCGAACTCTACTCTCTGCCCTTCAATATGTACACCTTCAACAAGATGTGGGGCGTTGCGACACCGGAAGAGGCTGCTGCTAAGATTGAGGAGCAGCGTAAGGAAATCACCCATGAGCCGCAAAACCTCGAAGAGCAAGCAATTTCCCTTGTGGGTCGCGACATTTACGAGAAACTCATCAAGGGCTATACCGAGAAGCAGTGGGGGCGTGACTGTAAGGATCTGCCCGCTTTTATCATCAAGCGTCTGCCAGTGCGCCTGACCTTCGACAATAACTACTTCAACGCGCTGTATCAGGGCATCCCCATCGGCGGATACACCAAACTGATTGCCAACCTGCTGGATGGCATTGAAGTACGCCTGAATACGGACTATCTGGAACACAAGTCTGAGCTAGACGCATTGGCAGACAAGGTGGTTTATACTGGCCCCATTGATGCCTACTTCGACTATAAGCTGGGCACACTGGAATACCGTTCTGTCCGATTTGAAAACGAGTTGCTGGACAAGCCTAATTTTCAGGGCAACGCCGCCGTCAACTACACCGACCGCGAGACGCCGTGGACTCGCATCATCGAGCACAAATGGTTCGAGTTCGGCAAGGACGAGAACGGAAACGACCTGCCCAAAACCATCATTAGCCGCGAGTATTCCTCTGAGTGGAAGCCTGGCGATGAGCCATATTATCCAGTCAATGATGCCACCAATAGCGCACTCTACGCTGAGTACAAGAAGTTAGCTGATGCCGAACCGAAGGTTATTTTTGGTGGTCGATTGGGAGAGTATAAATACTATGACATGGATAAGGTCATAGAACAAGCACTTGAAAAAGTAAATGTGGTTATAAAGTGATATGAATATTACATTTGTTTTTGACGGCCTTCAATTCGGTGGAATCGAACGTGTCGGAGTTGAGTATATTAAGCTGTTAAGCGATAGAAATTATGCGATTACAGTTGTGAATTTGCGACCGTGTCTAAATGCAATGGAAAAAGAAATTCCAGCTAACGTTAGAATCTTACATATACCATTCTCTCGGAATCTTGCGCCGCAACGATATAGCAAATTAGTGAGAGTGCTTCCTATGGGCGCGATTGCATTTTATATCTGTGCAATTCCGGTAAATGCAGTTCAAAAGATTTATAAAATAAAATACAAAAAAAATGTGCCAAATGCGGAAATTGCAATTGCTTTTTCGGGTCATTACAATGATTTGACCTTTGTAAGTGAAAACTTCAAAGATGCAAAAAAGATTGCGTGGCTTCACGGCAATGAAACATCCTACAACGATATTGCACCTGGATACTTTGCATTATACAAAAAAATAAAAAATTTGGTTTGCCTTTCTGAAAAAAATGACGATAAGAGCGAGGAGTTTAACGAGAAAAATGAAATCAATAAGGCTCTAATTTATAATCCAATCAATTTAGAGGGTAGAAAAATTGATGAAAAACTTGTTGAGTCCTTGAAACAACGCTATGGTGATTTTATCTTGATGGTTGGGCGCATGGCAAAGGATAAAGATCAGGCAACACTGATTCGAGCGCTTTCTTATTTAAAAGAAAAATACAGTCTCAAAAAGAATCTGGTGTTGGTTGGCGATGGCTCGGAGCGTGAATCGCTGGAAAAGTTGGTGCAAGAAAAGCAGTTAGAAAAACAGGTTTTCTTTGCTGGCGCACATTACGATGTGCAGAATTATTATACGGCGGCTTCTGTTTATGCACATTCAAGCCCAGCAGAAGGACTTCCCACAGTTCTATTGGAAGCGATGTACTATGGGCTTCCAATTGCATCGACAAATAGCGAACCTGGTGTTTATGAGATTTTAAGAGAAAACTGCGGCTTAATTACACCAGTGGGTAATGCGGAAGCCCTGGCAGACAGTATTTATAAACTGTATACAGATAAACCCTTGGTAGAAGAATTGAAAATGAATTGCCAAGATAGAATCAAACAGTTTATGCCGGAACACGTTATAATGCAATTTGAAAATTATATCAAGACTCTTAAATGAGTAGAGGTGATGACATGTTTGAATTTATGTATAAATTATCCAGAAAAAGTGTAGTTATGAACAAGCTTCTGCAGTTTGTTTATAAGTGTGAAATCCCTAGAACTGCTCAAATTGGAAGTGGCGTTACATTCAATCATAAAGGACTGGGTGTTGTGATTCATCCCAATTCGCAAATTGAAGATAATGTGTACATAGAGCATCATGTATGCCTAGGACAACGAACAGGAACAGACACCGCTGCACCTGTTGTTAGAAAAAATACGGTGATTGGTGCTTATTCCGTAATTCTGGGAGGGGGTGGAGATTGGCGAAGGATGCGTGATTGGAGCATGCAGTCTTGTGTTGCATGATGTCCCTGCACATACGATATTCTATAATGAAAGAATTGAAAAAACAAAAGAAAACCATAAGCCAATTGGACAGTATTAATTTAAGGAAAAGAGGACACGATGCGATTTATTTCATGTGCGAGTTATTACGGAAGTGGATCAAGTGCTATCACAGACTTTGTCTCAGAATTTGACACGGTGTACTCTTTTACAGATGAAGAGTTCCGCTTTGTGCAGGATCCAGATGGGGTCTCAGATTTGGAATACAATCTGGTGGAGAATTTTAATCGGCATAACTCTGGTCACGCAATTAAAAGATATAAAAAGTTAGTTGATTTTTATTGCGGTAATATGTTTGGTAAAAAGTATGAGAAATTTTTCCATGGGAATTGGAAAAAATATTCTGAAAAATATATTGATGACCTTACCGATTTTACCTATCATGGCTGGTGGCAATATGATTTGATGGATAAGGGAGAGTTTTTCTATTTTCGGAAACGAATTTTGAATAAGATTTTAAGAATGACTGTTTGGAGAAATCAGCCTGAACGTACATTAAATACAATGAAAAATGAGATTACATATTGTGCGCATCCAAGCGAAGAAAAATTTCTGAACTGTACAAAAATGTATATTGAGGATTTGTTTGGATCTGTTTGCCGAGGTGCAAATACGGTTATGGTTGATCAGATTGTTCCACCAACAAACTTAAAAAGGTATCTTCGATATTTCAATGATATTAAAGTTTTTGTTGTTGATCGTGATCCGCGAGATATTTTTGTACTTGAAAAATATGTATGGAAAGATGGGGTGATACCCAACAACGTAGAAGATTTTTGCAAGTGGTTTAAATATACACGAGCACACAGAAAAACAGAATTGTTTGACGACAAAATGGTTTGCTTCATTCAGTTTGAAGATATGGTTTATAAGTATGATGAAACAACGAAAAAAATTGCGAATTGGCTAGGTTTTGAATTGAAAGAGCAAACCAAGAAAAAACAGTACTTTGATCCAAGTCGCTCTATTAATAACACATATACATGGAAGAAAGTAAAATGCAATCTGGCAGAAATTGAATATATCGAAAATGAGTTGGGAGAGTATCTTTACAGCTTTCCTAATAATTGAATTTGTAACGAAGTGCAGGAAGACCAGCCAATCTTTCTGATAAGAGGGATTGGCTATTTTTGAATGATGATGTTCGCAGAAACAAAAAAAGGAGAGTACATGAACAAACAGGAAAGCGACATTCTGAACACACTTTTGCTGGAACCTTTCATCAATCAACGAATTTTAGCAGAAGTATCCGGCCACTCATTGGGAGTGGTAAATCGTTCGCTCAAGGAACTCATTAAAACTGATTATTTGGACGATTCGATTCGCCCTACAGTGAAAGCCATAACTGAGTTCAAGCAGAAAACTCCGCAACGTGCAGTTATTCTGGCAGCTGGATTTGGTATGCGGATGGTTCCCATTAATACAGAAATGCCGAAAGGTCTCTTGGAAGTCAATGGGGAGGCATTGATCGAACGTATCATCAAGCAGCTTCATGAAGTGGGAATTAAAGAAATCTATGTGGTTGTAGGCTTCATGAAAGAGAAATACGAGTATTTGATTGATGAGTATGGTGTAGAACTCATAGTTAATGCCGATTATGCGGCAAAGAACAATCTGCATTCTGTCAAACTTGTAAAAGAACACTTGGAGAATGCTTACATTATCCCTTGTGATATTTGGTGTGACAGAAACCCGTTCCATCGGCATGAACTATATTCTTGGTATATGGTCAGCGATCTCGTTGATAACGAGAGTAATGTTCGCGTTAACCGAAAAATGGAACTGGTAACTGTGCCAGAAAACTCTGGTGGCAATGCAATGATCGGTATCTGCTACTTAGTAAGAGAGGATGCCGACATAGTTGCAAAACGTGTTGAGGAGCTATGCAAAAACCAGCGGTACGATGGAGCATTCTGGGAGGAGGCCCTTTATAATAAGGATCGGATGATCGTTACTGCCCGTGTAGTTCATTCTGCAGATATTGTGGAAATCAATACTTATGAGCAACTCCGGGAAATCGATAGCGATTCTAACCAGTTAAAAACAGATGCAATTCAGGTGATTTGTGAGGCTCTGGATGCAAGGCCAGAAGCAGTTACAGATATTACGGTTCTTAAAAAAGGCATGACGAATCGTTCTTTCCTGTTTACCTGCAAAGCAAAGAAATATATCATGCGTATTCCGGGAGAGGGAACTGACCAGCTTATTAACCGTCGTCAGGAGGCGGCAGTTTATCAGGCCATTGACGGAAAACATATTTGTGATGATATTGCGTATATCAACCCGGAAAATGGCTACAAGATCACGGAATTTCTGGAAGGCGCAAGAGTATGCGATCCATTGAACTACGAAGATGTCAAGAAATGTATGAAGCGGCTGCATGCGTTCCATGACTTGAAATTGAAAGTAAACCACGAGTTTGATATTTTCGGACAGATGGAGTTCTATGAAACGCTGTGGGAGGGAACACCTTCTGCTTATAAGGATTATGAAATAACCAAAGCAAATGTTCTGTCACTGAAGCCTTATATTGATGCACATGCTGGAGAAAAGGTTTTGACCCATATTGATGCAGTGCCGGACAATTTCCTTTTTGTGGAGAAAGAGGGCAGGGAAGAAATCCGACTGATTGACTGGGAGTATGCAGGAATGCAAGATCCTCATGTGGATGTGGCAATGTTCTGTATTTACTCACTTTACAATAAGCGTCAGGTGGATCGCCTGATTGCTGCTTACTTTAAAGAAGGTTGTGATGATGCGACCAGAATCAAAATTTACTGCTATATTGCAGCCTGTGGTCTGTTGTGGAGCAACTGGTGTGAATATAAACGCAATCTTGGTGTAGAGTTTGGCGAATATTCGCTTCGACAGTATCGCTATGCAAAGGACTACTACCGAATTGTTCAAGAGGAACTGAAAAAGCAAGGGGAGAAAAAGTAAATGCCAAAAGTAGAAAGAGCTATTATTATGGCGGCGGGATTGGGAAATCGAATGCACCCAGTAACGCTGACAACACCGAAACCGCTGGTTAAAGTGAATGGGACGCGGATGATTGATACCGTGATCGAAGGACTACATAAAAACGGAATCAATGAGATTTATGTTGTTGTTGGATATCTGAAAGAGCAGTTTGTGACACTTGAAAAGGAGTATCCTGGTGTTAAGCTGATTGAAAATCCTTACTATGATACCTGTAATAACATTGCATCGCTTTACGTGGCAAGAGATTACATTGAAAATGCGATTATTCTGGATGGCGATCAGATTATTTATAATCCTGAAATCCTTGCACCGGAATTTGAACGCTCTGGATATAACAGTGTTTGGACAGATGGTAAAACGGATGAGTGGCTGCAGACTGTTGAGAATGGCATTGTTACGGCTTGCAGCCGGACAGGTGGGAAAGGCGGATGGCAGCTGTACAGTATTTCCCGCTGGACGGCAGAGGATGGGAAAAGGCTGAAACACCATCTCGAAATTGAGTTTGAACAAAAGAAGAATCGGCAAATCTACTGGGATGATGTGGCGATGTTCTGTTACCCGGAGGAGTATCAATTGGGTATCCGTCCTATGAATAAGGACGATATTATAGAGGTGGATAATCTGAGTGAGTTGATTGCTCTGGATGCCAGCTACAAAAAATATGTGGAGGAAAAGTAAATGAATACGAAAAAAGAACATGGGAAAATAGACTGGATGATAACACTAGTGCCTTTGGCAATCGTAATTGCATTATGTGTTCTATTCTTTTTTGCGCCGGAACAATCGAATGCCGTACTAAGTCAGATACGTTTTTTCTTTGGTGATACCTTTGGTACCTATTACTTAGTAATTGGATTGGGGATTTTCATTCTTTCTCTATATATTGCTGGTTCTAAGTACGGTAATATCGTCCTTGGCGAGCAGAATGAGAAGCCGAAGTATTCCTTCTTCGCGTGGGGCTCAATGATGTTCACCTGTGGTCTTGCAGCAGATATACTGTTCTACTCGTTCTCGGAATGGGTACTGTATGCAACCGATCCGCATCTGGCAGAGATGGGAAGTATTCAGGATTGGGCAGGTGTATATCCACTGTTCCATTGGAGCTTTATTCCGTGGGGATTCTATTTGGTACTGGCTGTTGCCTTCGGCTTTATGCTCCATGTGAGAAAAAGAAACCGTCAGAAGTATTCAGAGGCTTGCCGTCCGATTCTTGGAAAGTATACCGATGGCTGGGCAGGTCGCATTATTGACCTGTTAGCTGTGTTTGCCCTCCTTGCTGGTACTGCTACCACTTTTAGTGTAGCAACACCGCTTATGGCAACCATTATCAGTGAACTGTTCCATGTTGCCGTTAGTCGTACTGTAATCAACATTATTATTCTTCTGATTACCTGCGCTGTATATACATATTCCTTGCTGCATGGATTTAAGGGAATCAGCAAGTTGGCAAACATTTGTATTTATATGTTCTTTGGTCTGATTGCGTTTGTTCTGCTGTTTGGTGGAGAAACACGGTATATTATTGAAACCGGTTTTTCTTCCCTTGGACGAATGATCCAGAACTTTGTTGATCTGTCTACGTTCACTGACCCGCTCCGTACATCGAACTTCCCGCAGAACTGGACAATCTACTATTGGGCTTACTGGATGGTTTGGTGCGTAGCTGCTCCGTTCTTTATCGGCAGCATTTCTCGTGGCAGAACAGTACGTCAGACAATCCTTGGTGGCTATGTATTTGGTGTTGGCTCTACGTTGACGAGTTTTATCGTACTTGGTAACTATTCTATGGGAATGCAGGTTACTGGAAAGGCTGACTTTATTGCACAGTATCTGGAAAGCGGAGATCTGTATGGCATGATTGTGTCTATCATCAAAACGATGCCGGGTGCACCTGTTATCATGGTAGTTGTTCTGCTGACAATGATTGCTTTCTACGCGACTTCTTTTGATTCAATCGCACTGACAGCATCCTGCTACAGCTATCACACGTTGAAAGATGGTGAGCAACCGAATAAGGGCATTCAGTTGATGTGGTGTATTCTGCTTATTTTGCTTCCGATTGCTCTGCTGTTTGCTGAAAGTTCCATGAACAATCTTCAGTCAGTGAGTATTGTTGCGGCATTCCCGATTGGTGCGGTAATCGTGATGATTGCAGTGAGTTTTATGAAAGATGCAAAAAAATATATGGAAAGTCTGGAAGATAAAGAATGAGAGGCAATACATATGCAAAGCAATCAAATAAAAAAAGTGACTATCGCATTTGTGCTAGTGCTATCTGCTATAGTTATTATTATTCTTTGTGGAAGTCAATTGGTTTTTCAAAAGGCCTGCATACGAAAAAAACGACCGTGGCCAGATTTGGGAGCGGCAGATAAAAAGCAGTTTGAACTTCTCACAGATGCTTATAAAATAAAAAATATTCCTAGCGAGCAGATTACGATAAATGCATCTGACGGCATAAAACTGACAGGAAATTATTATGAAAGAGAAAAAAATGCTCCATTGATTATTTATTTTCATGGGCTCTGGAGCAACAGTTACATAGATGCTGTACATGTACCAATATATAGAATAACACAAGAAATACACTGTAATTTAGTTCTCGTTAATATGCGTGCGCATGATAACAGTGAAGGTGCTTTTTCTACACTTGGGGCTGTAGAAAAGTATGATTGCAAAGAGTGGACAAATTGGGCCGTAAATAGGTTTGGTAAGCAAACATCCATTTTTTTGATGGGAATCTCAATGGGCGCATCAAGTGTAATGCTAAGCAGTAGTTTGGATTTACCAGATTCGGTTCACGGAATAATTGATGACTGTGGCTATAGTTCGGCATTGGAGATGATTAATGTAAATTGCAAAAATCGTCTCCCATCATACATACCAGTTGGTGTGTTTGATTTTTTTATTAACATTGGAACAAAAATGTGGGGAAAGTTCAGTTTATCAGAAACTGATGCGTGTGACGCACTATCAAAAACCAATATTCCGGTCTTAATAATTCATGGAAATGCGGATACACAAGCACCGTTATATATGGCATATAGGCTATATAATAGTTGCAGAAGTGAAAAATCTCTCTTAATTGTCAATGATGCTGGTCATGCAGAAAGCTATAGCAAAGATCCTGACACTTATGAAAAAACGGTTAAAGAATTCATTCAAAAACATCTGTAAAAATGGACATGACTGTGGTATACTCAAGGCAGATTATCCGGGTCTGGTCCGTCCCAACCTACATAAATAACCTCAGCATCATCAAAATCACGCCAGCTTAGTCGCTGACCGCAGCGGTCACAGAAGCGTTGGTACTCACGCTCCATGGTGGTTCCGCATCGTGGACACTTTGGAAACTCAGCACCCCACCTATACGAGCATACAATTTTTACTTTCCAAGGCCATCGGTAAGTAGGGGAGAGCAGAAGCTCATATAGCATCCGTGTGGGCAGTACATCCCACTTCCAGTCATCATCGAACCGATCTAATTTATTTTTCATGTGATTTACACCTCTATGTAATATCATAGAGGAAACTACATGAATTGTGGGAGCGCGAGTTCCCATTGCTGCTCAAAACTTTGCACACCTCTACGCGGTGAGCAGTAGGCAACGTCATTTGACGGCTAAGATGTGAAGAGTGATGTATAAACTATAAAATCGTGCATAGCGAGGAAAGCCTTATGTCTAAACAAGGAGAAGAATACGAACGCTTTGTTCAAGATGTGTACAAGGTGCTGAATGCAAACGATGGCCTGAGCAATGCTATAGTGCAGCACGATGTCAAGTTGAAGGGAATTAGTCGAGAACATCAGATTGATGTTTATTGGCAATTTTCATATGGTACAGTAACATACAGAGTGGCGGTTGAATGCAAAGACTATAAAAATCCGGTTACGGCAGAAAAGATTGAGGCTTTTCGTTCAACTCTTCTGGATATAGGAAACGACATTCAAGGTATCTTTGCATCAAGAAATGGGTTTCAAACTGGTGCAATAAATGTGGCTAAGACGTATGGAATTCAATTAATGCAAATCCGTGAACCATTGGAGAGCGATTGGGATGGCTGCATCAAAGACATATACATAAAGTACATTTTGCGTAGTATAATCAATGTTCGACCTATATTATATGTGGATTTGGATTGGGCGAATGCTAATGGAGTTACAGCCGAGAACCTCTCAAGCTTCCATGGAAGATCAGACTGTACTTTTGTAGTTGCAAATAAGGGACAGACGGACGAGCGTAAAGACTCATTAAAGACATTTATAGATAAGTTACCAAGTAGAGACGAAGGCAAAAATCTAACTCACACAGAGAAGTTTGACAATGCTTTTATCGAGTATGATAATATTAGCATAAAAGTGAGAACTATAAAATTTGTATATGACGTTCATTTTAGTTATGATCAGCAGCACATAGATGCGATGAACTTGGCAAAGGCAGTTGTTAATAATGTGATTACCGGCAGGTCCTTTTTGATTAACATTAGAAATGATGTAAGTGAACTAAAATGATTAAGAAAATACAGCTGCCATGAAGGAAAAGATTCAAGAAAAATATCGGATTATCACCGTATGGCAGGCGATAGACAAAGAGAGAATGGCATCCTACAGCTAAAGCAGAGAAACGTCACTAAAACTATGTATGAATAGGAAAATCCAAGGCGGCAGAAGAAGTATAAAGCGGCGGCGGTATTAAATGAAAAAAGGAAGGGGTTGAGTTTTTTATGGATGTTGATCTGAAACGACGTAAAGTTTTTGTCACGTTGTTGGTAAGTGCTTTAGAAATATGGACATTACTTCAATATAATTTGCTGACTTTATTACGTGATTTTATTTTTCTTATATTTAGAACTGAAACAGATATTCTTGATGCGATTGCTCTTGTGACTCCAGCAGGGGGTATTATATCTCATGAATTGGTATTTTGTGACACCATTGGTAGAAGTAGCATTTGAATTGATTCAGAGTAAAATCGGGGATTTTCGACCGATAGATAAACAATATAAAGTGATTGTTCGAAAATTGAATAATTGGCTAGTAAATATGCCATGTCATTGGGGAGCTGTGGATAAGGCAACGGAAACTCAAAATGCAAATACGTGCGAGGCACTTATCGCCTTATATAAATCTGGAATGTATAAAAATGAGGTGTTCCGGTCCACATTAAGTAAAATAAATCTTGAGGTCAATGAAAGGGGACTCTGTAGCAAATCGCTTGGAAAAGAAACAGTTGTCTGCACTTCAATGATATTATATTTAATGGGGGAGTTAAAGGGTAAAGTAGACTATGAGATTTGGCATGATAAGTATGATGCCTTGGCAAGAAGATTGTGGAATTCAAGATGTAAATATGGTTGGGGCGTGTTTATGGAAAAACCGAGTTTTGAAGATTGCAGTAATGTGAACAGTATTTGGGCATTACGAGCATTGAATCAATATTCAACACGCGATACACGTGAATTCAAGGAATTTATATTGGAATTTTACGAGCATTCTAAGTTTGGAAAATTCGGATTCTCACAGCAAGATAGTAGTAGATTGACACCTACAGCTATGGCTATTGTCCTTTATTATGAATTGGAACCAAACTTAAGAAAAAGAATAATGCAAAGATATAAAGTTGATGAGGCGATTAAATATGTATTCGAACAATTTGTCAATAAAGGTATAGATTATGAGGTGGAAACACTTATTGGAATTAAAAAGGCAAATATGGGTGTTGCAAAAGCACCGTGGAATCATATTTTGATTGGATATGCGATAGAAGCATTGACATTAGCATATAAGTATGGAAATTTGAAGATTTATCAGATGAATAAGTGTGTAAAAAGAATTGAGTTGATACTAAAGAGTAGCTTATATAATGAAACACCTGATGAAATGTATTATATTCCAGAGAAAATGGAGAGACATGGTCTTGGAAATTATACATATCCGACAGCATATCTTGTGTGGGGACTAAATTGCTTTTTAAATGAAAGGAGAAAATCTAATGAGATATTTAAATGGCGCAGATAAATTAAAGTCATTAACTCGAATTGAGTCATTTGAGGAAAGCCAAAGATATAAAGAAGATGTCTTCCTTTTGCCACAAACAGTCCGGTATGAATTTTCAGAAGATAATTTATTTGATTTAAAAGGCATATCAGAAAAATGGGACAAAAAGAGGATTGATTTAATTCGAGTAATTCAAGTATCTGATGCGCTTAATATCAAATATCAGTGTACTAATGTACTTACTCCGTTGGCATATGCGGAGAGCAGAAAAGACATCCTATGGCATCTAAATACACAAGGGGTTTTTGTGTCAAAGATAGTGCATGGTGAAATTCTACAGTGGATAAAAAGCGAAAGCAGAAAAAAAATATACGGAAAGCATGAATTTGACAGATTTTGGCTTCCATTTAATGAATCGATAGAGCAGTTACAAATGGGTGATGTTATTTGTGTGTTCAACAGGCGAGTTGCTGGTTGGGACGGATCTATGGATCGACCTGTTATTGAACTTTTGGGTGCAGGGGGACATTTGCCGGTTGTTTTTGATAAGGATCTTAATGATTTTAGAATGCTTTCTGTAATTGAAAATATGCAGAAGGAGGCTTCTGAGGAACTAGGAATTGAGCTATGTGAAAGCAACATAGCGGTTTTTGGAGGATATACTAATTTAATTACGCATGAATTGGTTGCGTTAACGGGTGTTAAGGTTCCAGACATTTTAATTCCAAAGATACAAGAATACGCAATACAAAATTTAGACGGCGATACAATGGGGATATATTTAGGACTCTTTGATGATGTAATTAATTACTACAGAAAGAATCCGGATCCGTTTGCAGGGGGGAGAAAAGCAGCATCTTGTAATTTCCCAAACCAAATAGCGTTGATGAAAAAGGTTAGCACATATTTAAAAGAGATGCAAAAAACGTATAAAGCGGACTTATTCTCTAATCTGTGATATACTCAGGGCAGATAAGCCTTGTTCACACCGTCCCACCCTATGTATACCTCTTTGGCATCCTCAAATTTACTCCAGTCCAACTGTTGGACGCAGCGGTCACAGAAGCGTTGATACTCACGCACCATTGTGATCCTGCACTGTGGGCAGAGAGGATAAGAGCACTGATTGTATTTCGGTAACTGGCATTGGAATGCGGTAGGTAGGCGACAAAAGCAAATCAAGGATGACTTCAGATACCTTTCGGCGGGCTGTCTTATCCATAGTATCCCATTCGTCATCTGTATACTCGAAACCAGCAATATATTTCATGTGATTTACACCTCCAAGGACACAATAGAAGGAAATCACATGAGGGAAAAATAAGGCTGTGGGAAGATTTTCACAAGACTTGGAGAAGATTCTCACAGCCTACGCTGCTCGAAACTTTGCACACCTCTTCGTGGTGAGCGGCAGGCAACACAGTAATGTGGCTAAGAGGCAAAGTATATGGAGGAGGATAGTTATGGAGTACAATGAGCTGGTAAGGCTTTGGGAATATGCGTTCCAGATGCTCTATGAAAAAGATATCGCCTTATTCGAAACTGATGTGCAGGAAAGATCAATTGCGGGCAGGTTGGCTATATATTTACAACACAAATATGACGGCGGATTAAAAAAAGATGCCTGCGTTGACTTGGAATATAATAGAGAAGGAAATGATATTAAGCGTCCACACCCAGAAGATGTAAATGGATGGATTGCGCCGGATATTCTGCTACATGTCAGGAAAACGAAAAATAATATTTTCTATTGCGAAGTGAAAAAGAAATCTACGAAAGCTAATGAGGATTCAAACCGTGTGAAAAACGCGATAAGAGAGCGCAAATATCAATACGGATTGAATTTATATGACATACGAAAGAATGGAGCAAGATTATCGGTATTTGATGAATATGATGGGACTATTCGGCAGGTAGAATATGTTTACGATAAATATAGTAAAGCACTGAATAAAACCAACATAACCCAATATTGGGTGAAAAGCAATGAAAAGTGGATTCCGGTCATGAATGAAAAAGGGTTATAAAATTAAAATAACGGAGAAGTAACCGTAATGTTGACATTTCAAGATTTAGTGAGTCAATACTGGAAATATTACTTGGCATTGGAAAACAGATTCCTAGAAACAGAACGCTATGTAGAATTTGACTTGAGTAATGGAATGGTATACTCAATGGAGTATATGATGCTCTTTCAGACAATTTGCAGTGAAATTGATGTGGTTGGAAAAGCTTATGCCGGTATCTGTGAGCCATCATTCAAAGCTGATAAACGTACAGGTTTAAATGAATGGTGGTTCTATGTGACAAAAAACAATCCGAAGCTTGTTGAAGAATCTATTGTATTTAGGAATAAGATTAAACTTCAGCCGTGGAAGAATTACCGCATTAGGATCAATCCCGATAAAAAAGCGAAAAGATTCATCTTGGAAGAAAACGCAGGGACTCCGGCTTGGTGGAATGCGTATAATGGTGCTAAACATGATCGAGCTGGGAATAATGGAGATAATTATAAAAATGCTAGCCTTCAAAATGTTCTAACTGCTCTTTCAGGACTTTACTCATTGGAAGCTTCGTTGCTTGAAAACACTTTTGACCCTAGTAATGATGAAACGCTTCCAATGCGGCTCGAAAGTAGGCTTTTTGACAAGAAGCTGAAGTATTATACCAATTATGTTTCTTGTACGGATTAATCGGTTTGTTCCAAAACAGAAAAAAAGATAGTGAAATAAACTCAATAGTAGAAAATTGAAATAGAAAGAGGTAGCCCAAAATGCCCAGAACCAAAGGCAGCAAGAATAAGCCCAAAACTGTGACTGCTGATTTTGCATTCCAGATCGTAGAAAAACAGTCCGAGAGGAAAGCACTTTCTACTGAAATCGCATCCATTACTGCCAATGTTGATTCTCTGAAAGCTGACCTGAAAGAGAAGAAGGCTTCGCTGAAAGTTATCGACAAGGAGATTGTCAAACTGGAGGCAAAAAAGACGAAGGCAGATGCCAAAGCTGCGGAAGAAGCAAAAAAGGCAGAAGCAGAGACCGTTCTGAAAAAGCTGCTTGCCGAAGGAATGAGTGCCGATGAAATTCTCGCAAAACTGAAATAATACAAAAAAACCGTGATGGACAGGCATAACGCGCCGTTCATTACGGGTTTTAGGGTTATAAGAACATAAGTTCATCCGGCGGCCACGTCAAACTGAAAATGTGCCGGAAGGTTGAACTGCTTGATAAACGCATGATGCTGGGCGTGGTAGTGACGCAGATCGTACCCCAGATGATGCAGTTCCAGCAGCTTCACCAGCACTAGATTGAGGTGGATTCCCTTAGCAGCGGCAATCTGAGCAGCATCCAGCCCGCGCTTCGTCATTTGATAGACTTCATCACTGTCCAACATCAGGTGGGATGTGAAAGCGTTATGCTCGTAAAGAAGGATGTGCTTGTCCTTA
>OLSA01001140.1_pt1 | contig 22669 bp, 19 predicted proteins | sample 1672731 | NCBI WGS metagenome assembly OLSA01 (sample SAMEA3136718, study PRJEB25190) | human gut metagenome | biome: human gut; feature: human-associated habitat; material: faeces | place: Austria | collected 2013
ATGTTTATATTATAGTTTTTTATAATATTAATAATAGGTGATTTTAATTAAATATTTGCATATTGGGATTGATGATACTGACTCTCCAGATGGTATGTGTACTACTTATTTGGCCTGCCATATTATTGATAAATTAAAGGAAGTAGGTATTGAAATTGTTGGTTATCCTCGTTTAATTAGATTAAATCCATTTGCAAGATTCAAAACACGGGGAAACGGCGGTGTTGCTTTTAAAATATTAAATGATGATAAAGCTGATTTAGCTAAGAAAATAGTTTTGGATGAAGTGGAAAAATTAGCTATGTTTGACTGTGATAATACAAATCCTGGTGTTGTATTTTATGATGGTGAAATAACTGATGAAATGGTTGAATATTCATTTAAGGCTATTTATTCATTTATCACAATTAAGGAAGCTGAAGAATTTGGAAATTCTATCGGCTGTGAACTTCATAAGTTTAAGAAAGGAAGAGGAATTATTGGATCTATTGCAGCTATTGGGCTGCCTTTGGAGGATTTCACTTATGAACTGTTGGCGTATAGGGTGCCTGAAAATTATGGTACTAAAAGACACATTGATTATGATTCCGTTTATTTGATGGATAGGGAAACTTATCCTGAAACTTTTGAAAATGTTGATTATAGTGAAGATTATATAGCTATAGAACCTAAAACTCCATGTCCTGTTTTGTATGGTATCAGATCAAACACTGTTGAGGCTCTTGAGAGAGCTAAAAAAATAGTTCTGGTTGAAGAACCTGTGGAAAATTATTGCATTTTCAAGACTAATCAACACACTGATATGCACATTCAAAAAACGGATGATATAGCTAGTATGAAACAGTTTGGATGCTATGAAGTTGTGGGAACTGTAAAAAACAAACCAACAATTATTGATGGCGGCCATATGTTTTTTTACATCTTTGATGATTCTGGTGAGATTGAATGTGGAGCATATGAACCAACAAAAAATTTTAGAAAACTTGTATCTGATTTAAGACCTGGAGATATTATTAAACTCTTTGGGGGAATTGGAGAACAAAATACATTTAATATTGAAAAGTTTCAAGTTGTTAAATTAAATGATGTTGAATATAAAAACCCTATTTGTGAATGTGGGAAAAGAATGACTTCTGCTGGAAAAAATAAGGGATTTAAATGTAAAAAATGCGGAAATAAAATTAATGATAATAAAAAAGTTCCTATTAAAATTTTCAGAAAATTAAAAAATGGTCAGTTTTATGAAACACCAGTTTCTGCTAGGCGTCATTTGTCAAAACCTATTTGTAGGATGGATTTATAGAAATTAACCATCATATATTTTTATTTTTTATTTTTATCAGCTCTGATTCTTTATTTAATCGTTCTTATTTTGTGAATTTTATTTTAATTTTTAAGGGTTTTTGTTCCTATTAAAGGAATTTTTGAGCTTGGAATAGTATTAATTTATATAATAGGTCGAATTATGTATTAAGTAATAGGTATTTTAATATAATATTTATAAAATTAGGTTGGAGTGGGCACAGATTAGCGATAAAAACGAAAAAGTTAAGGGAACTGAGCACATATATCGTGATAAGACTGATAAAACTATTTTAAAGAAAGCACCATGGAAAGATTATAGATTACATATTACTGTGCTTTTTTTGGTTATTATTTCCGAATTTATAGGGCCTGTTGAATTTAATCTTACAAAAGACATTTGTGTTGTAATTATGCCGTTGTTATATGCAATGGTTATTGGTTTGGCTTTGTTCTTATTAAAACCAGTTAAATGGATTACTAAAAAACAATCTAAAATTGCAGAAAGTGCAATGCTGTTATTTATAGGGCCGTTGCTTGCAAAATTAGCAGTAGCTAGTGGTCAGTCATTCCATATTTTACTTGATGTTGGTCCTGCTTTAGTTTTACAGGAGTTTGGTAATTTGGGAACTGTATTTTTAGCACTTCCTGTGGCATTGCTTTTAGGATTTAAAAAAGAAACTATTGGTATGACTAATTCTATTGGTCGTGAAACCAATGTGGCAGTTGTTATTGATAAATTTGGATTTGATTCTGCAGAAACTAGGGGAGTTTTAACAGTATTTATTATTGGAACTGTTATTGGAACGTTATACATCAGTTTTCTGTCATGTTTATGTGTATCAGTTTTACCACTTCATCCATATGCATTTGCAATGGCAACAGGGGTAGGCAGTGCAAGTATGAATGCAGCCGCATTAGCTCCATTGTTAAGTGCTTTCCCGGCAAGTATGAGTACAAATATTCAGGCATTTGCAGGATTCAGTAATTTAATTTCCTTCTGTGTTGGAATTTATTTCTGTATATTTTTAGCTATTCCATTAGCTCAAAAATTATATGCTTGGCTTGAACCTAAAATTGGAAGAGAAACTTCTGTTTCTCATTTAGAGGAGGAAAAATAATGGTTGATGTAATTGACGGTTCAGAAACAGTTTCAACACATGGTATAATTAATTGGATTTTATTATTGGTTATATTTTCAGTTATCACAGTTGTCGGAAATTGGATAGGTTATAAACATCCGATATCTGATTCCCTTATTGGAATGTTGATTTTATCTATTATAACTTTGGCCGGTTTATTGCTTGAGAGATATTTGCCATTTAATGTCTCTTCAATTATTTACATAAGTCTTATTGGTATTGCAGTTTCCATACCTATGGTACCGACTTCTCCATTTGTAGTTAAATATGTGGGACAAGTAGAGTTATTGTCTATTGTAACCGTGTTTTTGGCATATGTTGGTATTGGTATTGGTAAAAACTGGGATCAGTTCAAGGCTATGGGTTGGAGAGGTATGATAGTAACTATTTGTATCATTACTGGAACTTACCTTGGATCTGCATTAATTGCACACATAGTTTTAGTTCTAAGCGGTACACCTTGGTGTTAATTTTTAACACCATTTAAGTTAACTATTTAAGACTATTTTTACAATTTAATTATTAAGGTGTTTTATGTTTTTACAAAATATTTCCAAATTTATTTCAAACTATCGTTATGAACAGGCATCAAAAGAAACCCTTAATGTGGTAAAAGCAGCATTTATTGATTTTTTTGGAGTCACATATAGGGGAGTAAATGAAGAATCTTCTAGAATAGCTTTCAACACGATTAGTGAACTATTTTTTGGAAATATGGAGTTTGAGCTGGAATCTTCTGTTATTGGTATGCCCAATTTTAAAACAAATCTGCTGAATGCAGGTTTTTTAAATGGTATTTCAGCTCATGTTTTGGAATTGGATGATGGTCATAGAGGCGCACAAATTCATTTGGGTGCAGTTATTTTCCCAACTGCTTTGGCTATTAGTGAAGCTTATGATTTGGACGGCAAATCTTTTTTAGAAGCGGTTATTGCAGGTTATGAAGTCGGAATAATGCTGGGCCAAATTGTCAATCCTCAACATAGAAACAATGGATTTCATACAACAGGAACTGTCGGAACATTTGTTGCAGGTGCTGTTGCTTCTAAATTGCTTAATCTTGATGAAAACCAAACATTAAATGCTTTAGGTTTGTGTGGAACTCAGGCTGCAGGTCTTTTAGAGTCTGACCATAATGGGAGTATGGGCAAAGTTCTTCATGTTGGAAAAGCTGTTTATAATGGATTAATATCTGCATTTTTGGCTTTAAACGGATTCACTGGTGCCGGAACAATTTTTGATGGGGATGAAGGTTTTTTAAAAACAATGGTTTTGTCAGATAGTGATTTTTCTTTAGATGTTGCTCTAAAAAATATGGGTAAAGTTAGGGTCAGGGACATTTACTTTAAAAAATATCCGTTTTGCAGACATTTGCACTCTTCAATAGATACTGTTTTAAAACTAAAGGCAAGTATAGGTGAAGAGTATGAGCATATTGGAAATGTGATTATCAAAACATATGATGTAGCTGCTAAACATGATAATTATAATCCGAAAAATGTCGAAGAATTAAAACAGAGTTTGCCTTATGCAGTGGCCATTATGCTTGTTTGTGGTGAAATTGATTTGGATGATTTAAATCAGTTAATTGAATTTGGCCTGCTTGATAGCTATTCAACAGTTGATAAAGTTAACAGTATTAAGAATCTGGCCAGTAAAATAATCATTGTTTCTGATAGTGGATTGGATGAGCTATATCCAAATAAAAGACCATCAAATGTTATTATTAAGTTGGATGAATCTTTCAGAGGGGGAATTTTCCAAAATATTACATTATTGCCAAAAGGTGATTTTGAAAATCCATATCAATTAAAAGATTTAATTGACAAATTCAAAAGTTTGAATCCTGATTTTGATTTAAATAAATTGCTTGTTGTTGATAATATTGAAGATTATTCTATAAAACAACTTATGGAAACATTAAATGAGTAGATACTATGAAAAAAACTGAAGAATTCTTGGAACAGCTTGGAATTAAAAGGGCTTATGGCGATTTTGAATCATTTAAACGTTTTAATGATGGAGGACAGTATCGTTTTGAGGTTCCAGGAATACAATCTCCAAAAATAATGGATACCTTACTTAAGGAAGCTTCTAAAAATGAAATAACTATTCATCGTATTACTCAAACCAAAGGAATAATGCTGCTTACTGATGAAGAAATTACAGAAATGGTTGACCTGGCTAAGAAATATGAATGTGAACTTTTTTTATCTGTAGGTCCAAGAGCTACCTATGATACCAGTGCAACTGTCCATACTAAGGAAGGAAGCAGGATAGGATATCGCTTAAGAGGATATGACAATTTAGTTTATGCAATTGAGGATGTTAAAAGAGCTGCCGATTTGGGAGTTCGTGGAATATTATTATATGATGAGGGTTTACTTTGGACTTTAAACCAGATGAGAAAAGCAGGTGAACTTCCGAAATCACTTCATTTCAAAATGTCTGCACATACTGGACATGGAAATCCAGCATCTGCAAAATTACTTGAAGAAAACGGTCTTAATTCTTTCAATCCAGTTAGAGATTTGCAAATTCCTATGATTGCAGCTATTCGTAAAGCAGTGTATATGCCTTTAGATTTGCATACTGAAAATCCGAAATCAACTGGCGGATTTATCAGACATTATGAAGTTCCGAAGATTATTAAAGTAGCTTCTCCAGTATATTTAAAAACAGGAGGTTCAGTAGCACAGTCTCATAATTGGGATACTTCTGAAAAAGAAGCTATTGCTCGTATTAAACAGGTTAAACTGGTCAAAAGAATGATTGACCAATATTATAATGATGCAATATCTTCTCCTAAAGGATCTAATGATTTATCTATTCCTGAGTGATTATATGGATATCATAGAAGATGTTTCAAATGCAATAATTAAAGCCAGTACAAATCTCTCTGAAGATAAATTCAATGCATTAAAAAAAGCCATTTCTGTTGAAGATAATGAAAATGCTTTGTGGGCTTTAAATCAAATTTTAGAAAATTATAAAGTAGCCAGTAAGACCAAATTCCCTTTATGTGATGATACAGGAATTCCTCATGTAATCATTGAAATAGGTGAAAAAAGAGAAATCACAGGGGAGTTAATAGCTCAGATTAATGAGGGAATTGAAAAAGGATTAAATAATTTGCCTGCCCGCCCTATGGCTGTTAAAGGTAATGATGTTGAGCGAATTGAACAATCAAAAGGATTGTATAACAGTCCTGGGCAGATGAAAGCAGCATCCTTTTTAATAGATTCTTTCAGTGATGATTCAACATATAAAAGAAATATTTCTCCGGACACTTTAAACATCCATTTTATACTGGAAGGGGGAGGTCCTGAAATAAGGGCAAAGACATATAGGGTATATCATAAAAGATCAATTGAAAATGTAATTGGTACAGCTATTGGCTGGTTAAGCGAATCACTTAAAATGTTGGGATGCACTCCTTCTGTTCCTGCTGTTGGTATTGGCCGTACACATTATGAGGCATCATCATTACTGTTAAAATCAATTGTTTATGGAAATTTAGATTCCCAAAGCGATTTGGAAAATTATGTAACTCAGAAATTAAACGAAACAAATATCGGACCATTGGGTTTTGGTGGAAAAACCACAGTTTTAGGTTCATTTGTTAATGTAGGTAATCAAAGGGCAAGCGGTGTTAGAATTGTTTCAGTCAGACCTTCCTGTTTTGTAGAACCGAGAGTTGCAACATTACATTTATAATGGATTATAATTATATTTTAATTATTAAATTGAGGAAATTAAAACAATGTCGGAAAATAATTTTAAAATTAACGAGCATTCACTAAGAACAGCTATTTCTAAAGTGGAACCTGATAAAATTGTTACTAGGGGATACAATCAAAGAGATTTAATTGAAAAAATTAGATATAGTGATATGGTTTTTCTTCTTCTGAAAGGGAGATTGCCTTCAATAAAAGAGGGAAAATTATTTAATCATGTTTTAGTTTCTTTTTGTGATCACGGAGCCACTCCTCCAAGTACACAAACAGCAAGACTTGTTGCCTCTTCAGGTTCTCCGTTAAATGCTGCTGTGGCTGGTGCACTATTGTCATTTGGACATAAACATGCAGGAGCTATTGAAAAAACCATGGAATTATACCAGTCCAAGATTGACTCTTTAATGTTAACCGGAGATGCAGATATTGACAATAAACAGATAGCTAGTTTGGCTATTGATTTATACAATGAATATATTGTCTCTAAAAATACTAAAATTCCTGGTTTTGGACACAGATATCATAATGCTGATCCAAGAGCAGATAAATTAATGGAACTTGTTATAAAAGAAGGATGTGTTGGTCCCCATACTAAATTGGCATTGGCCATTGAAGATTTGCTTTATCAAAAGAAAAACATTCGTTTAAATGTTGACGGGGCAAATGCAGCAATTTTGTCTGATTTAGGTTTTGACCCAAAATTAGGATTGGGGGTATTTATTATTGGCCGTGTTCCGGGCATTATTGCTCATATTCATGAAGAAACTATTGATGAAGATGAATTTAGACGTTTTTGTGACATTGACGACATTGTTTATGACGGTCCTGGAAGGTAGATAATATGGATTTTGATGATGTAATTAATAAAAGGTATAGTGTAAGAGGATATTTGGACAAGGAAGTTGAAGATGAAAAACTTGAATATGTATTGAAAGCAGCTACAATAGCTCCGACAGGAGTGAATAACCAGCCTTTTAAAGTGTTTGTAATTGACACTAAAAAAAATAAAGAATCTTTGTCTGAAATTTATGGGGCTAAATGGTTTGTGGAAGCTCCTTATGTATTATGTGTTGTAGCTAATGTTGATGAAGCATGGACAAGACCTTGGGACGGAAAGAACATAGCTGATATTGATGCAACTATTGTAATGGACCATATTATTTTGGCAGCTACTAATGTTGGACTTGGAACCTGTTACATTGCAGCATTTAAAGCTGATAAGGCCAGAGAATTTTTAAATTTAAATGATAATGAAGTTCCTGTATTGTTTACTCCTTTGGGATATGGAAATGCAGAACCAAGAGACACTCCAAGAAAAGAAATTGATGAATTTGTTGAATATATTTAGATTATAATGAAATTGTTTATATTAAAAGCAGATAATTCCAAGGAAATGAATAATATTTCTGAGGAATTGGCTCAAGAGAAATTTAAAATTACTCAGCAGGAAAATCATTATATTTTAATGAAAAAGAAAAGGTATGGAAATTATGCAGCACATATGTTCTTTTTATTCATTGGCTTATTCCTGTTTATGCCTATGCTTATAGCTAATGTTGTATATCTGACATATTCTTTACTTTGGACAAGTCCGAATGTTTTAATAACAACCGAAACCAAAGCCGAATCTGGAGATGCTTTGGAATTTAATACTATTGATGAAGTATTGGAAAAAGCTAATGCCATGTTTTAAGATTAACTTATAATTTTTTCTACTTCATAATCTTCTATTTTTCTTATTATTACTGGTTCATAAGTGGCTGAAGTATCATATTCTGATTCTTCACCTATTTTAGCATCAATAAAGACCTGATCAACATTAGGTTCTGACAATAACATCAGCAAATCTGATATGAAATTATCATATTCCTTTTGGGTATTTTCATCTTCAAATTTAAGCTGAGGTATTTCATTAGTCCAGATGTCTTCTCCTGGACTGAATTTTCTGTCACTAACTTTTCCGCTTTCTGTTTTTGCATCTAGGATCAATGTAAAATGTTTGTTGTTAATAGTCCATACGCTTCTGTCCATTTTCATCACCTTTATCTACTATTATATTTTATTATAATATAAATATTATAAAGTTTAAAAGAAATAATCATGATTAAAGTTAAGAATATTAAATTATTGGGAATTCTGTTAGCTGTTCTGGTAATATTTTTAGGAGTTCGTCCTTTATTTACTCAGACAATAACTAATGACAGTATAGCTAGTGCAATTATTTTAGTTTTAATTGGAATTGCTTATATTGTTATTGTTGCTAAACCGCAATGGGCTAAGGCAGTTTTCTTTTTTGAAGGAATTATTATTGGAATAAGCGGTTATACTTTACTTGCTACTCCGTATAACTATTTGTTAGGTATTATTGGCCTTGCTATTGTTGTAATAGCTGTATTGGCATATCTGCAAAAATTACCTATGAGTATTTTAAAATATTTTTATAGGTAACTTCTCTTTTTTTAACATTTTATATGTTCATGGCACCGTTATCGGACTGTATAAAATTTTACTTTTAAAATTAAACATTGCTCAATATACGCTATATTTATTTAAAAATTTCTGAACAAATTGTAATTTTCAATGTCTTTATGTTGTTTATTGTCTTAATTTTTCGATTATTCTTTTATTTTTCCTTAAATCAGTGAATTAGGTCATGTTAAATATAAATCGTAAAAGATATATATGCTTCCCAATAAAGATTAATATACCATGGTGATTAATTATGGCAGAGATATCAGAAGCTATCGCAATGATAAAAAAAGCTGAATCTGATGCTGAACAACTTATTCTTGATTCAGAGTCCAAATCTGTGGACATGATAAATGAATCAAAAATAAATGCTGAAAATATTATAAATGAGGCAAAAAAAGCAGCAGAAGAAGAAGCTAAAAATACTGTTTTTGATGCAGAAGACAAAGCTAAAAAAGAAGCACAATCTATTGCTAGAGATGGAGAAGCTAATGTAGCTTCCTTAAAAGAAAAAGCTATGGCAAATGTAGATGATGCTGCTTCTATTATTGTCAAAAATGTTTTATAGTGTGAGATTAATGTTCAAGACAGCTAGAATGCGTAAAATTAGAATCGTTACTCTTGATGAGTACATATCCCCTACTGTTAGTGCACTCCACGAACAAGGATTAGTACAAATCAACGAGATTTCTGATAGTATTCAGCAAGATCCTGAATTAGCGGAGTTAGTAACTCCTTCAAAAGCATCTGCTTTCACTGGTAAGTTATCTTCACTTTTAATGAAAACAAGTGCTATTTCTGAACTATTAGGAAATTCTTTATCCGAAGGCCATGGGATTAAAGACACAATAAAGTCTTTTATTAGTCCAGAAATGCCTATTCAAAAAGAAGTTGGGGATTTAGATACTGAAGCTTTAATCAATAAAGCAGAAGACCTTTTGGCTCAAGTTGAAAGTGAAACAAAAGTTATTGAAGGTAAATTTTCCGCACTCGACTCTGAAACAAGTGTATTGACTTCTAATAAAAGTTTAGCTAAGCGTTTATATAATTTAGACATGGACTTGGCTCTTTTAAAAGATTCTAAGTACACTTCCATAACTGTTGGTAGGATTAATGCTGAGTCTGCTTCAGAAATTGAAAGTAACTTAAGTAAATTGACTGATGAATTAGATGTTTTTATAGTCCCTAATGATGATAAAGAAACTGCAAATATTATCGTAGTGACTTTAAAAGAATTCGGCGAAGATGTTTATTCAACACTTCGTAAATTTGACTTTGAGAGAGTTGAAGTTTCCAATGTTGAGGGAACTCCACAGCAAATTATCTCAAGTGCTGATTCTAGATTAGTAACAATAGAATCTGAACGTAATTCAGCTAAAAGTGATTTAAAAGCTATTGCTGAAAGATGGGATGACGATATTTTATCTCTTAAAGAAGAATTAGAAAATGAAAAAGAAAAGAATGAAATACTTGCTGCTTTTGTTCAAACAAAAGATACCTATATGTTAGAAGCATGGGTACCTGTTAAAGATACTGATAAAGTTGAGCAATTAGTAGAAAAAAGTTCTGATGGACATTGTACCTTTGAATTAATTGATGTTGAAGGTACTGATGATGAAGATGTACCTATTTTACAAACTAATAAAGGTTATGTAAAACCTTATGAGGTTCTTGTGGATATGTATTCTCCAGTAAGATATAATGCTATAGATCCAACATTCTTTGTAGCAGTTGTGTTCCCGTTCTTATTCGGGTACTGTTTAACTGATGCATTTTATGGTGCTATTGTAGCTATCATAGGTGTTGTTTTAGTAAGGGGTATGGGTAAACTCAATGATACAATGAAATCATTCGGTTATATTCTTACAGCATGTGGTATTTGGGCAATTATATTGGGTCTTCTAACTAATGGTTTGTTAGGAGATTTCACAGAAAGAATGTTGAATTATAAGTTGCCTACTGTTGTGCCTGCTGTTGAAGCTTTTGTACATCCAGATACTATTTTAATAATAGCAATAGCTATTGGTATAATTTATACTAATATTGGTTTTATTATTGGAGCTATCAATAATTTCAGATATGGAGAAATAAAAGAAGCTATTGGATCTCAGCTTTGCTGGTTTGTTTTAGAAGCCGGTATTATATTTTTAGTATTAGGATTTATGATGCCTGCAATAGGTATGATCGGATACGGAATTGGAGCAGTTTTAATAATTGCATGTCTTGCTATGTTAATATACGCTAATGGAGCTTATGGAGTTATGGATGTTTTCGGATTTATGGGAGATGTCTTGTCTTATGCTCGTCTTTTAGCATTATGTTTAGCTACAGGAGGTATTGCTATGACTGTAAATATCTTAACTAACTTATGTAATGATATGATTCCAGTTATTGGTATTGTTCTTGCAATTTTCATATTTATATTCGGACATATTGCAAACTTCTTGTTCCAAATTTTAGGTGCATTTATTAACTCTTTACGTCTTCATTATGTGGAGTTCTTTTCACAGTTCTATATGGAAGGTAAAAACAAGTTCCAAGCTTTCAAAGCAAACAGAACTTTTACAAAACTTAAAAATTAAAATTTTTTATTTGCAAGAAAAATCATCCGATTTTGTTTTTTAATAAAATAAGTTTAATTTTGAAATGTATTCGAAACACAATCGAAACACAAACAAGTTATATTTGAAAAGTTTTTCAGACAGAAGCGACACGGTAAACAGATGGTTACCATATATATAATGGAAGATGCGAAGGCCGGCAGGGCCGCAAACGGAGACTTCGGGACGGAGTCCCCGACCGGGTCTTTCCGGGCCTTCGAGGTGTCCAAACAACCGGATTTACAAAACGCGGACAAATAAAAAAATTATAATCGAAGAACTTAAAATGAAAAACGTATTAAAGTATCTGTTACTGGCACTCATCGCCGTCTCGCAACTCTTCGCCTGCGGCGGCAGCGATGACGAAAAGACCCCCGCGGATAATTTCGACGTGCAATTCACGGTTCCGGGGTCGGTAGACGTCACCGAAGGCGGCGAGTGCACTTTCGCCGTAAGTGGGGGGGGGAAATCGCCCCTGACCACAGACACATTCATTCTTGAGTCGGACGCAGGCATCTCCTACGTCTGCCCCATCGTCAACACCTCTTCCGACAGTTTCACCGTACGCCTGGCCGACGGGTGTGAAACGGGTTACTACAAAGTCTTCGTCAAAAGAGACGCGCGCAAAAAATCGTTCGGAAGAATCTACATCAACATCGTCGAAGACATAGATTTCAAACCGGATGCAGGCACCACGGTCTACGGGATCGTGTCGTCGGCCGGCGTCGGCGTGGAGAACGTCGTGGTCTCCGACGGCGCGGAGGTGACCGTCACGAACGAGAAGGGCATCTACCAGCTCAAATCGGCCAAAAAGTGGGGATATGTCTTCATCTCCGTCCCGAGCGGCTACGAAGTTCCGTCCGTCGGGGTGCTCCCGCAGTTCCACCGCGCGCTCAAAAACAGCGCCGACGTCGTCGAACGGGCCGACTTCAAGCTCGAAAAGGTCGACGGACAGGACTCCTACAAGATCTTCATGCTGGGCGACATGCACCTCGCCAACCGAACGGGCGACCTGGGACAGTTCGCCCAGTTCACCTCCGACCTTACGGACTACATGACCCGCCACAAGGGCGAGAAGATGTATGCGCTCACCCTCGGGGACATGACCTGGGACCTCTACTGGTATTCGAACAGCTACTATTTCCCCCAGTACCTGAACACCGTCAACAGCCAGATCAAGAATCTGCAGATCTTCCACACCATGGGCAACCATGACAACGACTTCCAGACCAGGTCGGACTACGATGCGGCGGTCAAATATGTGGATCAGATCTGCCCGACCTACTATTCATTCAACATCGGCAAGGTCCATTACGTCGTCATGGACGACATTGATTGCAGCAGCTACGACGGGAGCACTTCCCGCAACTATGTCAAGAGCCTCTCCGCCGAGCAGCTGGACTGGCTGGCGAAAGACCTGTCGTACGTGGCCAAGACGACCCCCGTCGTCGTTGCCATGCATGCGCAGGTGTTCTATCCGACCACATCGGGATTCAAGATCGACCACGATCAGGTCAACACCCTGCGGCTTTTCGACATCCTCGACGGATATACCGTCCGCTTCGTGACGGGGCATACCCACAAACTTTTCAACGTGACGCCCGACGCTCCGATCGTGGACGGGCATAACTTCCGGGAGTATAACTCCGGCTCGGTATGCGCTTCGTGGTGGTGGTCCGGCAACCTCACGCCCGGAATCCACATCGGAACCGACGGAACTCCGGGCGGCTACGGCATCTGGGATGTCACGGGAACCGATTTCCAATGTCTCTACAAATCGACCGGATGGCCCGAAGAGTACCAGTTCCGCAGCTACGACCTGAACAACGTGCATTTTTCGATGGCCGACGTTCCGCTGATGCCTCCCGACATCTCCGCTTCGGTCAAGAACGCCTATATGCAATATGTCAACGCCTATCCGCAGAACAACGACAACGAGGTGCTGATCAACATCTGGAACTGGAATTCGGACTGGACGTTGAGCGTCGTCGACGAAAACCGCAAGACGCTGCCCTACACCGAAGTCTGGGCCTACGACCCGCTCCATATCGCGGCGCTCTCGGTCAAGCGGTTCAACAACGCGGGACTCAAGTCGACCCCGTCGTTCATCACCGACAAGTTCACGCACTTCTTCAAGGTGAAGGCGGACGATGCGGACACCGACCTTGTGATCACCGTCAAGGACGAATTCGGAAACGAGTGGACCGAAAACATGCAGCGGCCGAAAGCATTCTCCACGGATGCCTACCGACGCAAGTGATTTTCGCTACATACCCAACCACAATCATCATTTACTAACCAACAAACACAGATCTTATGAGAGTATTAAGACCACTGGTTCTATCTCTTCTTCTGGTATTGGGAGGGGGAATAACAGCCCTTTCGGCCCAGAACAGGGAGGTGTCGGGAAAAGTCCTCGACGCCAATCAACAGCCGCTCGTGGGTGTAGCCGTTCTGGTCGATGGTACGACCAAAGGCGTCACAACCTCTGAAAACGGCACCTTCAAAATCCAGGTTCCGTCGGGAGAAGCCGTTCTCCAGGTCACCTGCCTGGGTTACCTGCCCCAGAAAGTGACGGTTCCCTCAAGCCGGAACAGCATCACGATCTACCTGCAAGAGGACGCCATCATGCTCGATGCAACCGTCGTAATCGGCTACGGCACGCAGAAAAAAGTCAACCTGACCGGCGCCGTTGCGACCGTAGGGAGCAAGGAGCTCGAAAACCGCGTCACCCATTCGCTGGGCAGCATGTTGCAGGGTTCCGTAGCGGGTCTCAACATCACCACCTCCTCGGGTAAACCCGGCAGCACGCCGGCGATCAACATCCGCGGCGTCAACTCGATCAACTCGGCCGACCCGCTCGTGCTGATCGACGGCGTGGTGGGCGACCTGAACCGCGTCAACCCCAACGACGTGGAGTCGATCTCGGTCATCAAGGACGCTTCGGCGGCAGCCGTCTACGGCGCCCGCGCAGCCTTCGGCGTCATCCTGGTCACCACCAAGAACGGCTCGGCCCAGGACGGCAAGGCGACGGTGCGTTACAGCGGCCGTTTCGGCTGGGAGGAGGCCACGACCTCGACCGACTACGAGAACCGCGGTTACTGGTCGGTCTATACGGTCAACAAGTTCTGGCAGGCCGACTCCGGAACGAACTATGTCAAATACAACGATCACGACATGCAGCAGCTGCTGGCGCGCGTGAACGACAGGACCGAGCATCCCGACCGTCCGTGGGTCGTCGAAGAGATCCGCAACGGCCGCAAACAGTGGGTCTACTACGGCAACTACGACTGGTGGGACATGCTCTTCCAGCAGCGTCGGCCCGTGCAGCAGCACAACATCTCGCTCAGCGGCGGCACGAAGGACATCAAATACCTCGTCTCGGGCGCCTATGACCGCCAGGAAGGTATTCAGCGCGCACATCCCGACGTGTATAACAAATACAACCTGCGTGCGAAACTCGATTTTCGGATCAACCGGTGGGCAACGCTCTCGAACAACACGTCGTTCTTCTCGTCGAATTACAAGTCTCTGGGAGACGGCAGCGTAGACAACACCATCGCTTACAGCGCCCGCCACGCACTGGCCAACTTCCCCATGAAGAACCCCGACGGATCGTGGCTTTACAGCACGCCGTATCTCGATTACAAGATCGCCAACGGACGCCACATCCTGCTCAACGAGGGCACGCACCGCAACGTCGACCGCTCGAACGACTTCTCGAACACGACACGCCTGGTCATCACGCCGTTCAAGACGTTGAGCATCACGGGTGACTTCACCTACCGCCTCTACCAGAACCGCAATACGAGCCGCAGTTCCGCAATGAACTACCGCGAATACCCCGACGGGCCGCTGCTCGCCTACGACACGGGCGCCGGCATGAACCAGCTCGACGAAGTGGTTCAGACGCGCAACTACTATTCGGCCAATGTCTACGCCAACTACGACGAAACGTTCGGCGAGGCGCACCACGTGTCGGCAACCGCCGGATTCAACTACGAAACGTGGTCCAGCAAGAACGTCTCGGTGGCAGGCATCAACCTCTCCTCCATAAACCTCGACGACCTGAATCTGGCAACGGGCTCTCCCACGGAGGGCGCTTACGGCGGCGGCCAGAACGAATACGCCCTGGCAGGCTTCTTCGCCCGTATCAACTACGACTACAAAGGGCGCTACCTCTTCGAGGTGAGCGGACGCTACGACGGATCGTCGCGTTTCGCACCGGGCAACCGCTGGGGCCTGTTCCCCTCGGCATCGGCCGGATGGCGCATCTCCGAGGAGCCGTTCTTCGGCAACGCCAAAGACCTGGTGGACAACCTCAAGCTGCGCGCTTCGTTCGGCAGCCTGGGCAACCAGAACGTGTCGTCCTACTACACCTACATGCGCCTGATCACGAACAAGGATTTCAGCAACTACACCTTCGACGGCAGCATAAAGGGCAAGTACTCCTCGCTGGGCGCCCCCGTAGCCTCCGACCTGACCTGGGAAACCGCCCAGCAGTGGGACCTGGGTCTGGATCTCACCATGCTGAACAACCGGCTCAACTTCACCGGCGACGTCTACATCCGCGACACGAAGGACATGCTGACCGACGGAATGGCGCTGCCCGGCGTATACGGGGCCGATTCGCCCAGCATGAACTCCGCCGAACTGCGTACGAAGGGTTATGAGCTCTCCGTCAGCTGGCGCGACCAGTTCAAACTCGCCGGCAAACCGTTCGAATACAGCGTCGGTTTCAACCTCAGCGACTACAAGAGCGTCATCACCAAATACGACAACAACCCGAACAAGTCATTGACCAACCTGACAAAGGGAGATTATTACGTCGGCATGGAGATCGGCGAAATCTGGGGCTTCAAGACCGACGGGTTCTTCAAGACCACCGAAGAGGCGCAGGCCTATGCCAAAGAGGTCGACCTGAGTTACAGCACGGGCCGTCTGACCGGCGGCTGGCAGGCCGGCGACCTGAAGTTCGTCGACCTAGACGGCAACGGCGTCTGGGGAGTCGGCAACGACACCGTCGACAAGCCGGGCGACCGGACGATCCTGGGCAACTCGCTCCCGACGCTCTCCTACGGCATCAACGCCTCGATCCGCTGGATGGGCTTCGACGCTTCGGTCTTCTTCCAGGGAACCGGCAACCACTACTGGTATCCCCACGGAGAAATGATGCCTTTCTGGGGCTGCTATTCCTATCCCTACCTCTCCTACCTCCCGACGGATTTCCTCGGCAAGGTATGGGCGGAGGACAATCCCAACTCCTATTTCCCGCGCGCAAGAGCCTATTCTTCATCGGGAGGTTATCTGAGCAAGGTCAACGACCGTTACCTGCAAAATATCCGCTACCTGCGCCTGAAAAACCTGACCGTCGGCTACACGATCCCCGCGACCCTCACCAAGAAGGCCGGCATCGACCAGATCCGCATCTATTTCTCGGGCGAGAACCTCTGCTACTGGTCGCCGCTCAAAAAGAACTCCAAGTACGTCGATCCCGAAGCGGCTATCAACCGTTCCGGCGTGAACAACAACGCCTACTATCCGTGGGCCAAGACGTTCATGTTCGGCATCGACATCACCTTCTAATAATTTCAAAATCCGAATACCATGAAGCGATTAATCATACTGGCAGCAACGCTGATTGCAGGATTATCGGCCTGCGACTCCCTGCTGGACAAAGAACCGTTGGATCGGGTGACGCAGTTCGACTATTTCAAGACGAGAAGCGATCTGGAACTCTTCTCCAACCCCTTTTACGACAACCTGCTGGACAAGACGCCCTACGATGAGCAGAACGACCTGCTCGTTCAGATGACCCTCTCCGATGTTCTCTACGGAGGCGACAAGCGCACCGTTCCGAACACCGGCGGCGGCTGGTCGTGGGGCAACCTGCGCCGCATAAACACCCTGCTGGAATATGTCGATCAATGCGAGGACAAGAAGGCTGTGACCGAGTATACGGCCCTGGCCAAATTCTTCCGCGCCGCCTTCTATTTCGACAAGGTGAAACGCTTCGGCGACGTGCCCTGGTACGAGGTGCAGCTCGGCTCGGCCGACGAAGCGCTCTACAAACCGCGCGATTCACGCGAACTGATCATGACCAATATGATCAAGGATATCGACGAAGCCATCAACAGCGGAGGTCTTACGGAGGATATATCGACCTACCGCGTCAACAAATGGGCGGCGCTGGCGCTGAAAGCGCGGTTCTGCCTCTTCGAGGGAACCTACCGCAAATACCACGGCATCAACCTCGAAGGACATGACTACACCTATTATCTGGAGGAAGCCGCCAAGGCCGCCAAAACGATCATCGACGAAGGTCCCTACAAGCTCTACTCCACCAAAAATCCGGACAAGGACTACATGATGCTCTTCGCACAAGAGAATGCCAGCACCGAAGAGTATATCCTCGCCATCCGGAACAGCTACGAGGCCCAGGTCTACCACAATGCGACGGCCTACACGCTGCTGCCGACACAGGGCCGCCCGGGCTACACCCGCAAATTCATCAACATGTACCTGATGAAGGACGGCGAGGCATTCACCGACAAATTTAAGACAGAGTGGCAAACAATGCCTTTCACCGAGGAGGTGAAGGACCGCGACCCGCGCCTGGCGCAGTCGATCCGCACCCCGGGTTACAAGCGCATCGGCGCCAAGCGGGTGCAGGGACCCGATCTCGGCGTCACGATCACCGGCTACCAACCCATCAAATTCGTTCAGGACACGACGGCCTCGGGAGGACAGATCGACCGCAACGACCGTTCGACCTGCGACATGCCGGTTTTCCGCTATGCCGAAGTGCTGCTCAACTATGCCGAAGCCAAGGCCGAACTGGGATCGCTCTCGGATGATGATCTGAATATCACCATCAACGAAATCCGAAGCCGGGTGGGGATGCCAGCCCTCACCATGAAGTATCTCCACGACAAACAACCCGACTGGTATCTTTCGTCCGAGGAGTACGGCTATCCCAACGTGACCGGCCCCAACCAAATCGTAAACGCCATTCTGGAAATCCGCCGCGAACGGGCCGTCGAGCTGATCCAGGAGGGTTTCCGCCTTCAGGATCTGTATCGCTGGAAAGCCGGCTATTGCATCGACCAGGCCATTTCCGGCATGTATTTCCCGGGCCCCGGCGAATACAAGCTTGCGGGCAAAGAAACGGCCGATCTGATTCTCTATAAGGCAGGAGAGACCAAACCCCAAGCCGGCGAAGGTGTTTCGGTATACGAACTCGGTTCGGACATCATTCTCTCCGAGGGGGACAAAGGCTATGTCTACTATCACAAAACCGTAGAGAATCTGCGCACTCCGTTCAACGAGGAACGCGATTACCTCTACCCGATTCCCAGCGGCGAGCGTTCGCTCAACCCGAACCTCACGCAGAATCCGGGATGGAGTGACGGACTCGATTTTTAAGTCGGAAATAACCTAAAAAACAAGATTATGAGATTTGTAAAATATATGACAGCCCCGATCCTCATGGCGGCCCTATGTTCCTTCTGGGGCTGCGACAAGGATGAGGACCACCTTTCCGAAGCTGTTCTGGCGAGCGCCAACACCTTGAATTTCGAAGCGGAAAGAGCGGCGGAAAAGATCATCACCATCTATGCCGACGCCGACTGGGTGACGGAAGTCCCCGACTGGGTGACGGTCACGCCCAACTCGGGAACCGGCGTCATGGACGTGACGGTTTCGGTGACCGACAACATGCGCGACGGCGCGGAGGACACCCCCCGCAAGGCCACCCTCGTCTTCAAGGGACGGACTCTTGCAAGCCGCGCACAGGTGCTCATCACGCAGAACGGAGACAAATACCGCGATGTGAAGGAGTACACGGCAGGTGAACTCGCCGCCCTGGCGGACGAAACGGTCATTTCCGTACCGTCGGCGATCGTCGTGGCCGTGACGACCAAAGGCTTCGTCATCAGCGACGACAAAAACACGGACAATATCTTCGTCTCGGACGCCACGACGGTTGCCGTCGGCGACAAGATTTCGCTCTTGGGCACCAAGTCGTCCGACTCGCAGAAACTCGCTACGGTAATCGACTGCGACGAGGTGACGGTTCTGTCCGGCGGAGCGGTGAACTACCCCGAACCGGAGGACATCAGCGCAAAGATCGACGACTACACCTCCTCCAAACGGGGCTACGTCACCGTCAAGGGCGTTTTCAACGGCAGCACCCTCACCGTTTCGGAGGATGCCAAGTACTCGGTCAGCGTCGTGGACGCCCCGTCGAGTCTGGGCCTTTCCGCCCTGACCGGCCATATCGTAACCGTCACCGGCTACTACGCCGGTTTGGCCGAGCCTGTACAGCGCATCATGGCCACCGATGTCGAGGACAACGGCCTGAACGAGATCGTCTATTTCCTGGAGAACTTCGAATGGCTCGAACCGTGGTCCGTAGCAAGCGGTGTCGGCCAAACGGTCGAGACGGATAACCTCGATGCAAAAGCGACAGCGCTTACCTCCATAACTGTCGATGGAGTGACTGCATTCGACGCTGTCGAAAAACTCGGTTACAAGTTTATCTACGACAAGAACGACAACAAACGCATCTACCTCCAGCAGAACTACCTCAAATTCGGCAAGACCGGCAATCACGCAGGTATCATTCTTCCTCCGATAGACGGGGTTCCCGAAGCAAAGGACAATGTGACACTCTCGTTCGACTGGTGCGGAATGCGCCAGGGGTCCGGCAAGATCGACCCCGTCAATCTGATCGTCATCTTCGAGAACGGCAGCGACAAAGTGCAGATCGACATACCCGAACTGGGATGGGAGGATGGTCACAAGCTCGAATGGGTTCGCGCCGAAGTCAGCCTGAAGGGCATTACGGTCAACAAGGATACGAAGATCACCATTACGCAGACGCAGTGGGAAGTCGGAACAGCCAACCGCTGGTTCCTCGACAATATCAAAATATCCGAACCGATCAAACTCTGATAACAGGAACCTTGTAAAACGAAATCAGCCGTTGACCCGTGAGTCAACGGCTGATTTTTTTCAGCGGAGGCGCAAAAAAAACCGAAGTTTTCGCTCCGTTCCTCCAGCTACCGGCCCGCTCGCCGGAGGAAACACTCGATCGTGTTCTCCATCAGGCAGCAGATCGTCATAGGCCCGACGCCGCCCGGCACGGGCGTGATCACCGAGGCCTTGGGTTCGATGGCTGCAAAATCGACATCGCCGCACAGTTTGCCCGTCTCCGGGTCGCGGTTCACCCCCACGTCGATCACCACGGCGCCCGGCGACACCATCTCCGCCGTGACGAACTTCGGCCGACCGATGGCCACCACCAGAATCTCCGCCCCGCGCGTCACTTCGGCGAGGTTGCGCGTACGACTGTGGGCCATCGTCACCGTAGCGTTCGCGTCCAAGAGCAGTTTAGACACGGGAAGCCCCACGATATTGCTGCGGCCGATCACCACGGCGCGCTTGCCGGCGATCTCCACGCCTGCGGCCCGCAGCATCTTGAGAATGCCTTTCGGGGTGCAGGGGAGCGTGCAGGGCTGTTTCTGCCACAGCGCCGCAACGTTCAGGGGATGGAAGCCGTCGACATCCTTCTGTTTGTCGATGGCGGCGATCACCTTGTCCTCGTCGATATGTTTCGGAAGGGGCAGCTGGACCAGAATGCCGTCCACCTCGTCGTCGAGGTTCAGGGCCGTGATGATGTCCAGCAGTTCGGCCTCGGAAACGGACTCGGGCTTTCGGATCGTGGTATTGCGGATGCCCACCTCGGCCGAAGCCTTGGCCTTGCCCGTCACATAGCTCACGCTGCCGGGGTCCTCGCCCACGAGGATGACAACCAGATGGGGCACACGGCCGTATTTCGCGGGGAAGGTCTTCACCTCGTCCGCCATTTCAAGTTTCAGTTTCGCTGAAAGTTCTTTTCCGCTGATTATTTTTGCCATATATCGCTCGTATTATCTTTCCAAATCGTCGAAAGCCCGGTGGCCGATGTCGGTGCGGTGGAACAGATTGTCGCAGTCGATGCGGGCCACGTCGGCCAGCGCATTCCTCCGCGCTTCGGCCAGGTCCCTGCCCTTGCCCACCACGAACAGCACGCGGCCTCCGTTGGTGAGAATCCGCCCGCCGTCGGCCCGGGTTCCCATGTGATAAACAGCCCCTTCGACGCGGTCCAGGCCCTTGATCTCGTGTCCTTTTTCGTAGTCGCCCGGATAGCCCTTCGAGGCCAGCACGATGCCCAGCGCGGCGAAATCGTGCCACTCCAGCTGCGTATCGCGTCCCTCGGCCACGGCACAGAAGATGTCGACGATGTCGCTCTTCAGACGCGGCAGCACCACCTCGGTCTCGGGATCGCCGAAACGGGCGTTGAACTCGATGACCTCGATACCCCGCGCAGTCTTCATCAGTCCGCCGTAGAGCACGCCCTCGAAGGGACACCCCTCGGCGATCATCGCGTCGGCCACGGGCTGCATGATCTTCTCCAGCGCATAGCGTTCGTCCTCCGCCGTCACGAACGGCAGGGGCGAATAGGCGCCCATACCGCCCGTATTGGGCCCCCGGTCGCCGTCGTAGGCCCGCTTATGGTCCTGGGCCAACGGCATCGGCCAGACATCGGAACCCGACACGAAACACATAAACGAGAACTCCGGCCCTTCGAGATAATCCTCTACGATGACGCGCCCGTGGCCGAACTTGTCGTCGAGAAGCATGTCCCGCAGAGCAGCCTCCGCCTCCTCCATACTCCGGGCGATGACCACCCCTTTCCCGGCCGCCAGGCCGTCGTACTTGAGCACCGCAGGCAACGGCCGCGATGCCACGTAGTCCAACGCCTCCCGGTAGTCGTCGAACGGACGGTAAGCGGCCGTCGGAATATCGTACCGCATCATCAGCTCCTTAGCGAACTCCTTGCTCGTCTCGATACGGGCAGCGGCAGCGGTCGGCCCGAAGATGCGAAGGCCATGACTACGGAATTCGTCCACGATTCCGGCCTGAAGGGCGGCTTCCGGTCCGACCACCGTCAAGTCGATGTCCTTCTTCTGCGCGAAAGCCAGCAGTCCCTGCACGTCGGTATCCTTCAGCGGCACATTCTCCGCCACTTCCGCCGTACCGGCATTGCCCGGTGCGACGTATATCTTTTCCACTTTAGGCGAACGGCGAAGCGCATCCGCTATCGCATGGCAGCGTCCGCCGCCCCCTACTACAAGCACTTTCATCTTTTTCTCTCTCTTTTCGTTTCCAAAAGCAGGTCTCCGGATTCCGCGGAACGAACCGTCTGCCGCACCGCCTCCTTCGGACCGGCGTCAGTGTTTGAAATGGCGTTCGCCGGTGAATACCATGGCGATACCGAGTTCATCGGCCTTCACGACGGAATCCTCGTCATGAATGCTGCCGCCGGGCTGCACGATGGCCGACACACCGTAACCGGCCGCCAGCGTCACCGTATCGT
>OLSA01001143.1_pt1 | contig 22636 bp, 14 predicted proteins | sample 1672731 | NCBI WGS metagenome assembly OLSA01 (sample SAMEA3136718, study PRJEB25190) | human gut metagenome | biome: human gut; feature: human-associated habitat; material: faeces | place: Austria | collected 2013
TATTGTAATCCAGAAACAGCGAATGGAAGACATTCATCTCCAACTCGCTAAAAGGCTTGAATTCCTTCATATGGGAAAGCAGGTTTTCTACCGTGTCATCTCCATAGCCCTTTGCCCACAAGAATTCCTCGAAATCCATCGAAAACATCTCATAGTCTTTTTTATACCCTACGCTGTTGCTTTCGATCTTCTTGTAATTGACTCCCAGCATTGACCCACTGCAAATCACATCAAACCGCCCATCTATGCAGAAGAACTTGAGCGATGTTGCAATTTCCGGAAACTCCGTAATCTCGTCGAAGAAGATCAGCGTCTTTTCGGGCACAAACTTCTTTGTCGGGTCAATGAGTGAAATGTTCTTGATAATGTCAGCGGCTTCATATCCGTCCGCGATGATTCCCTTGTATTTCTCGTCACGGACAAAATTGATCTCGATCACATTTTCGTAATGATCGGCAGCAAAATGCAGGATCGATTCCGTTTTGCCTATTTGACGGCTTCCCTTGACAATAAGGGGCTTTCTGTTTTTATCTGCTTTCCATTCCTCTAAGAAAGCATCTACTTTTCTTTTCAAATACATCTGAATCACTCTCCAGCATGAGTTTCCTGCTTCATTATACACAAAACATGGGCGATTGTCAACCAGCTCCACACATTTCATGAGCGAATAGAAGCCGCTCCGCACACATTTTTAGATTATCGACCTCCTTAGTTTATGATAGCCGCAAGGTTTTGATTCCTTGCGGCTATCATTGGTTACTTCATGATTTTCAGCAACAGCGCATTGATATCTTCCGTCGGTTTGCCCTGCGCGACCAGCTTGTTTCGGAACCCAAGGAGCGCATATTTAGCGAGCCGGAGTTCTTCCGGATTTAACTCAACAATTCGCTTATCATTTTTGCGTCTGAACATATCAGGCACCTCCGTCCTTTGACCTAAATTCATTGTAGCGACGGAAATGCCGTATTGCAAATGTGCGAATGATTTCATCGCTCCCTGTCATCGCTGGAGCGGCTCGGTTCTTCATCGCCTCGCTCACCGTCCACGATCTCATTCTCCTTCTTGTCCAGATTGAGCAGGGCGTTCAGCTCGTTCAGGCGGGCGGTTTTCGCTGCAAGCTCTTCCTCCTGGGGGAATGGCTTCTGTACCTCTGCCTTTGCATTTTCAAGCTGAACCCGCGTATTCTCCAGCTGCTCGACACATGCCGCCATTCTTTCCTCAAAAGCACCGAGGGTGTTATCCAGTCGCTGAATGTTGCCGAAGATGTCCGTGCCCAGCGTGACCGTATGCCGCAGCTGATGAATCAGCGTGATCTGATATTCTCGGCTGAAGGTGTCGAAGGACAGTTCCATATCGAAGCCTCTGTACTGGCCGATGGGAATCGGATCGGGGCTTGTCATGGACTTGCAAAGGCCGAGGATGGCATCGCCGGCAGCCTTCTTTTCCCTTACCGTGCCACCCGGCATAATCATCGGAGAGAAGCCGTCCTCGTTGGGCTCGGTATTTCTTTTGCGCTGGTCAATATCCGCACGATAGCCCTCAATGCGCTGTTCCAACGACCGAATTCTCTGGGGGAACTCCTTCAGGATTTGATCCTCCAGCGAATAGCGTTGGCTCAGATGGTTGGCCTTGAGCAGCTTCAGACGGGACACATCAATGTCCAGATCCATCTTCTCCTTGATGTGGGGATTGCCGGCGCACAGCGCCTTGATTTCCGCATAGCTCAGGGCGGTTTCGTCAATGTCCTCCGCAGAGCGCACCGGGGATTTGCTGGTCATGATCTGCCCAATGAACTTCTGCTTGGATTCCACCAACTGATACAGATAGCTGTCGAAGGTGTTCTCCGTGACATAGGTGTAAATATCGACCTCCCTGTTTTCGTTGCCCTGGCGGATGATTCGTCCTTCCCGCTGCTGCAGGTCAGACGGTCGCCACGGGCAATCCAAATGATGAAGTGCCGCAAGCTTCGTCTGCACATTGGTGCCGGCTCCCATTTTCTGCGTGGAACCGATGAGCACACGCACCTGACCGGAGCGCACCTTGCCAAACAGCTCTTTCTTTTGCGCCTCGGAGTTTGCCGTATGGATATAGGCGATTTCCTCTGCCGGAACGCCCTTGGCAATCAGCTTATTTCGGAGATCATCGTACACATTGAACTTGCCGTCGCCGTGGGGCGTAGACAAGTCGCAGAATACCATCTGTGTCGATTTCCGATCGGCGGTGCGCTGCCAAATATCAAAAACATTCTCCGCACACGCGCCCACCTTGCTTGTCTCGCTGTCGGGGAGCATATCGTTCATGAGCCGCTGATCCAAGGCGAGCTTTCTGCCGTCATTGGTGATGAGGAGCATGTTATCCACGCTGGAATCCACCATCTTATTGCGGACACGCTCGGCTCGTTCTGAAAGAGAGGCCACCATTTCCTTTTGCGTTTCCGATGGCTTCAAAACAACGCTGTGGTAATGGGCCTCCGGCACGGGGAGCTTGAGCATATCCGCCGTTTGAATATCTGCGGTCTCCTTGAACATTGCCATGAGCTCCGGTAGATTATAGAACTTCGCAAACCTTGTTTTGGCGCGGTAGCCCGTGCCCTCCGGAGAAAGCTCGATAGCCGTCACCGTCTCGCCGAAGGTGGAGGCCCAGGCATCGAAGTGGAGAAGGTCATTCCTGCGCAGCGCTCCGTACTGGAGATACTTCTGCATGGTGTACATCTCCACCATGCTATTGGAGATGGGCGTGCCGGTGGCAAACACAACGCCTCTGCCGCCGGTCAACTCGTCCAAATACCGACACTTCATATACAGGTCGCTGGACTTCATGGCCTCGGTTTGGCTGATGTTGCCCACATTCCGCATTTTTGTAAATGCGGCGAGGTTTTTATAGTAATGCGCCTCATCGATGAAGATACGGTCAACGCCCAACTCCTCAAAGGTCACAACATCATCCTTGCGGGACTGGTCATTGAGCTTGTCCAGCTTCTGCTTGACCGTTTTCTTGGTTCGCTCCAGCTGCTTGATGGAGAAATTATCCCCACGGTTTTTCTTCAATTCAGAAATGCCGTCCAGCACTTCATCCAGCTGTTGCTGCAGGATGGCACGCTGTCGTTCCAGGGACATGGGGATCTTTTCAAATTGGCTGTGCCCAATGATGACCGCATCGTAGTCGCCGGTGGCAATGCGCCCGCAGAACTTCTTGCGGTTCTTGGTCTCGAAGTCCTTCTTGGTGGCGACAAGAATCTTGGCGGAGGGGTAGAGCTGGAGGTATTCGCTCGCCCATTGCTCCGTCAGATGATTGGGGACCACAATCAGGCTTTTTTGACACAAGCCCAGCCGCTTGCTCTCCTGCGCTGCCGCTACCATCTCGAAGGTCTTCCCGGCCCCCACTACATGGGCAAGCAGGGTGTTGCCGCCGTAGAGGATATGGGCAATGGCATTGACCTGATGCGGCCTCAGCGTGATCTCCGGATTGATTCCCACGAAATTCAGGTGGCTGCCGTCATACTCGCGGGGGCGAATGCTGTTGAACTTCTCGTTATACAGCTTGGTCAGCTGCTCCCGGCGTTCCGGATCGCTCCATATCCAGTCTGCAAAGGCCTGCTTAATAAGCTCCTGCTTGCCCTGTGCGATGGCGGTTTCTTTCTTGTTGAGCACAGCCGTTTTCCTGCCGTTTCCGTCCTCGATGTAGTCGAAGATTCTCACATCACGGAGGTTCAGGGTTTCCTCCATAATCTTATAACCGTTGACTCTACCGGTACCGTAGGTATTGTGAGCTTTCACATTGCTGCGGTCGTAGGATTTTCCCTCCACATTCCATTCACCGGTGTACTGCGCGTAGTGAACATGGATATTCCATTGGCAGTAGCGCGGGGTGCTGAACAGCTCAAACATGAACTCCTCGATGGTTTCCGGAGGCAGCCAGGTCGCACCGAGTCTGACAGAAATCTCGCTTGCCTTCAGGTCAACGGGCTGGACAGCCTCCAACGCTCGCACATTCTCGGAATAATCCTCCGGATAGAGCTCTGCGCTGCGCCGCGCCCATTCGAGCTTCTCGCGGACATTGCCGGAGAGGTATTCATCTGCGGGAAGATATTTCGGTCTGCCATCCTCCTCGCTGGCGTGCATGGGGTTGAGGAAAATCACACCCTTCAAATCCTCAAACAGCTCCTGCTCGGTTTTACCGGTAAGCTGCGACATATATGGCATGTCGATTCTCGCTTTTTCCGCAAGGGACAGAGCATAGGCCTCGGAAGCCGTGTCAACCGACTGCACCGTTACCTTCTGCTTGATGGTTCGTTTGGAGAACATATCTGCCTTGCGGAGGAAGTTGCCCTCATCATCCAGCACCTCCAGCGAGGCAAGCAGGCAGTAGGAGCTGTCGGAATTGAAAGCCGAATTGTTGGCTCTTGCGCTGATAAGCCCATATTTTTTGCCGAAATCATCATAGAGGCGATTGAGTTTTTCCTGCTCTGCCTTGATATCGGCATCGGGATAGTCCTCCGTCTGGTACTCAATCAGCGTCCGGACACAATCACGGATGGCAATCATGCCTTTGATGCGGCTTTCGGCAGTTGCAGAAACATCCACGGGATTCATGCGGCTGTTTTCACGGTAATAGATTTTACCGTCCACCACCGTGAAGCTGAAATTGCGCACATCAGGGTCAGCGGGAATAGAAAGGTCCTCATCCTCCGCTTCAAAATCGTCGATTTCAAATTCGGTAATCTCGGCATGAATGTTCTGGATGGCATCCCGCAAGAGGTCCCCAAGCTCTGCATTTTCATAAGCAATACAGGCGGACTCCATGCCGTGAGGCCCGCTGACCATCTGCATGTCGCCCAACACCATTTCAGGGTTGTCCACAAAATAGGCGTTCATCCGGATGCCATTGGCGTCGGTGGCCAGATGCACCCAATCGGGCTCAATATCCACCAATCGGTCACGCTTTTGGAGGAAGATAATGTCCGATGTGACCTCTGTGCCGGCAGCGGCCTTGAAGGTATCATTCGGCAGCCGGATAGCGCCGAGCAAGTCGGCTCTCTGCGCGATATACTTTCGGACATTGGGGTTTTCCTTATCCAGCGTACCCTTTGAGGTAATGAAGGCGATTATGCCGCCGGGTCTCACCTTATCCAAAGTGCGGGCGAAGAAATAGTCGTGAATGAGGAAGTTGTGCTTGTCATAGCGCTTGTCGGGTACCTTGAACTGCCCGAAGGGGACATTGCCGATTGCGGCGTCAAAGAAGCTGTCGGGCAGATTTGTACTCTCAAAGCCCTGCACCGCGATGCTGTTTTTTTGATAGAGCTGCTGGGCGATCCGCCCAGAAATACTGTCCAGCTCCACGCCGTAGAACTTCGCGTCATTCATGCTTTCGGGAACAAGCCCCATAAAGTTGCCGATGCCGCAGGAGGGCTCCAGCACATTGCCGGTCTGAAAGTGCATATTCTCCAAGGCGCTGTACACCGCCTTGATCACCACGGGCGGCGTATAGAAGGCCGTCAGCGTGGATTCTCTTGCCGACGCATATTCCTCATCGGAAAGCACATTCTTCAGCTCGGTATAATGGGGATTGTCCTCCTTGAAGAACTCAGATAGACCGCCCCAGCCCACATAGTCGGCAAGCACACGCTGCTCGGTGGGTGTCGCCAATCGGCTTTCCGCATCCAGCTTATTCAGAAGCTGAATGGCACGGATATTGTGATAGAACCGTTCCAGCGGCGTGCCCATGCCGATGTCATCGCTCTCAATTTGGAAGTTGGTTCGGTACTCGGTGTTGATTTCCGGATGCAGCACATGAGGCGCAACCTTGGAGGCTCTTTTCACCTGCGGAGGCGAAGCGAGCGCTTCTTCCTGGTCATCCAGCAAGGCTTCCGCATTGGGGTAGGTCACGACCTCGCCGTCTTTGACGGTGCTGATGGGCAGAGCATCCAATTCTTCGTCCGTTAGGCTCTCAATTTCGGAATCGTCTTCTGCCAAATCTTCCGTTTCTCTGAATACCCGTGTGCCGTCCGCACCAAACTCCGCCTCATATCGGTCAGTCTCTCGCGCTGCTTCCCGGTCTGCCTCTAAAGACAGAATATCCTCGTGAATCTTCAGGAGGTTTTCCGGCGTGAACTCGATATAATCGCAGTCCATCTCATAGTCATTTTCAGCTTCCATGAAGAACGGAGTATTGATGTCCGCGAGGAACTGATCCGACATTTCTTCAAGGTCATTTCGGAAGTCGGCGGCGTTTTCCGGATGGCTGGCAATGTCATACTGCTCGACAAGCTCTTCAAAAACAGAGAAATCAAGATCGCCGGAAACATACTGTCCGCCTGCATCTGCATCGGGATTGAAGTAAATCCAGTGAACCTTGTTGCTGCCGGTGTCAAGGGATATTCTCGCCTTCGTATTGTCTGCGGCAGGGGGTTCTTCCACGACTTGCAGCAGCCTGTCATTCAGCGGATTTTCTTTGAGCCGGTTATCGAACTCTTCACGAGTCAGCTCCTTGTTAAACAGCGGGAACTGCGTATCAAAGAGGACGACCTTCTTCTCGTCAAAAGACAGCAGCTCGTATTCCTGTGTGCCGATATAGACCGTATCACCGAGATGATAGCGGTATTCCTTCCGGGGCTCCGGGGGAGAGTTCAGCTCATCAAAGGTCGGTTCAAGGGACTTTGCCACATCGCTGTTCAACGCTTCCAGCATGGCTTCGCATCGTGCGGTCAGGTGGGTGTTGTCCGCAATGATCGCATTCATCGCCTCGCGCATCATGGGGAGGACGAAGTCACCCTCCGCAGTACGGGCGTGCATTTTCTTTTCGCCCACGCTGAACGCACTCCAGCAGCTTGACAAATAATACAGATTCAGTGCTTTGCTTTCCTCGCCAAGCTGCGTCACAAAGTCATTGTAATCATAGACAATCGACCGGAACTCCTCAGAGAGTTCACCTCGTTCCTTACGCACCTCTGCCTGCTCCCGGTAGGCGGGGTAGTAGTCCTTCTCCGCTTGGCTCAGGTAGCGGTCGGCTCGGATCAGCTCTCTGATCCGCTTCTCGACCTTATTCCACCGCAAAAGCAGTTCTGCATCGGGCCGAGAGATTCTGCCTCTGCTGATTTTGATTCCCTTGGCGTCGTGGCTTTCATCGAGATTTCTGCCGGAAACGGCAGGATACGCGCCGCCGATGCCGTATTCGTTTTTCAAAAAGGCGATATTGTTCTCGGAAGAATCCTGTTTGAGAAACTGCTCATAGATGCGGAATTTGCCCTGATGGATGCCGCTGCCCCGTGTCAGAATGGCGTCGATGTCCTCCTGAGAAATAGAAAAAGCGGAGGATTTTTCTTCCTCCGCCTCTGCGATAATTTCCTGCTGCTGTTCAACTGTGGGGAGCGTTACGCGTAGATCAGGTCGTTCAGAATCACTTCCTCCGCCGAGTGGCGAATGGAGTTCATCATCTGCACCCACTGCATCTGATCTTCCGCTTTCAGGCGCTCCGTCACGCCCTGCTTCTCTGCCATCTGTCGGGTCAGGCGTTCCATCATCTCGTTGGCTTGCCGGTCCACTTCCTCCAGATGACTGTTCAGTGTTCCGTTCAGCAGCATCCCGGTGTAGATCCCATCCCGGTGTTTGCGGAGGAATGTCCGCCGCAGCATTCCATACTTCCCAAGCTTCGGGCTCTCCGGCACGGTCAGATTGGGAATCAGATAGTCCCCCTGCATCGTATAGGTCAGTTCCATGTTCGTTGCTCCTTTCCTTGTTTTCTGTTCGGTTCTTATGATACGCAGAAGGACCGGTCTGCGCAAATGTGCGAATTTTCCGCTTTTCCTCCTTCTCCATTTCCTTGACGGTTTCGCCCATTTCACGGATGACCATCTCAGAAATATCGCTGACTGCGGCACCGAGCACGGAGATAACCTCCACGGTGTTGAAGTCAAAGAGGTGGCTGAAATCCTCCCGGTCAAAATACTGCCTCGGCTCATACCCTGCACGGGAGAGCGCCATAAAAGCGACGCTGCTTTTCAGCGTGGTTTTCAGCCACGCTTCAAGGCTTGTGTCGTCCAGCTCCTCCAGAAAGCTGCCGGCTTTGACAGCGTTCAGTTCCATGAGATAATCTGAAAGATTATCCTCCACGGCATAACCGGAAATATCCATGAGAAGGTGCGGGAAATCTCGCGGCTCCTCCACATCGCCGAAGCCGGCCTGAAGGCTTTCCGATACCGCATATTCGTACTCCGGCTTCATCTGCCAAAGGGTGATGTTCCTTCCGGCATGGCTGTTGGTGTCGGAGATATCAAAGACATGTCTCAGCTTGTAGGGAACATCTCTGTCGATCAGCAGCGCGATGCCTTTCGTGCCCTTGTTTACCCATCTGCCGAGTTTATTCCATGTGTCGATTTCCGCACACGCCGTTGCATCTGGCTTCTGCGCATGGATGAGCAGCTGCTCCTTAAAGCTGTACTTGTAGTTGTTTGCCGCCGTAATCAGAAAATCGGTATATCGGTCGGCATTGGAGGCGATATCCCTGGCAGTCTGGGATGCCATCTCCAAAATGATTCTGTATTTGCTCGGCATGGGAATTCCCTCCTTATCTTACTTTGATCGTGACCTCAACGGTCTGCGCATTCTCTCCGAGGATCGATGCAAATAAAAGCCCGGTTCTGGCGTTGGACACCTTCGTCACAAGCTCATTCAGCCGGCAGACGGTGGTATTGATCTCTTTCTGGTTATCTGCGTAATAGTAGCCCGTTTCATCGCTGCAAATAGGAAAGCCATCCTGTCGCAAGGCGCTGATCTTGCGGCGAATATTTCGTCCGTCAAGCAGAAACAGCTTTTCAAGCTCCTTGCTGTGGATGGCATTTTCTTTGCCAATATGATTTTTACGGAGATACTCGCAGATGGCTTTCTTCTTATCCATAGCTTCTCCTTATCTCTCAGGTTCGTGTTCTTTTTTCTTTGGGTGCATTGCCGGAGGCTTTCTATGGGGATCGTCCTCTACGAAAAGCCCCTTGGGCAGGGTATCCAGGTCGTTCAGGAACGCACGAGAAATCGTCTTGCCGTTCCGGTCTCGGTAGAGAACGACGCACAGCGGCTCTCCGTGATAGAGCGACTCCTTCAGGTCTTCCAGGAAGCGCTGCTCATCGCTGTACTCAACGCTGCTGCATACTTTTCCGTTGAAAGCCAAATAGTCCAGTCTGGCAATAGAACTTTCGCTCGGCAGTGCGTGGTTCATCGTGCTTCACCTCGCTCTCTCTGCCTGGTTGGAAAGCTCCAGCCGTACACTTTTCCGATCTCATCGCCAAGCCTGCGGGTGACACGGACAATGTCTGCCCTGGTGGCTGTGCCGTTGTAGATTTTTTCTTTGAGCCGGTCTTTCTGCGCCTGGGAAACATTGTCCTTATATACCCGATAGAGATAATGGTTTGTGCCGTCATGGTGGGTGTCATCGCACCGGAAGTCTCCGTTTCGGTCCACATACCATGTGGTGCAGTCGTAATCAGAGTAAAGGCAGTCACGGATATTGCCGCTGGGAATTTCTTTGTATCCCGTGCGCCTGCCATTCCAAAGCCCCAGATCGGCAACAACCAGTATCGGCTGCGAAAGCTGGATGTCCAAATTCAGGCGTTCGTCCTCAAGATAATGCCCATTTTCCTCATACATCATGGCGACGCGCTCGTCCTCGGAAAGCGTCGGATATTCTTCCTCCATCCAGTCTTTCCACTCCTCATAGTCAAGGTCAGCATTGGACCAGATGCGATAATCGTCCTTACTCATCGTGCATCACCTCTGTCCTTCGGCATCACAGGTTTTCCGTCCGCATCGTAATTTCTAGGGTCTGCGGCGGGCACCTGAAAGCCGAACATAGAGCCGGCCTTCATGGCTTCTTCCTGCGCCTTGCTGACGCCGAGCTTTGTGTTGTACTCATTCACGATGCTCCGGGCTTCGTCCTTGTCGGTAACGGGAATGTCCGTCTTGAAGTAGCCCTTTTCACCGCGCTTGATGATAATGATTTCGTCGCTGCCGGAAAGGACGCTGTAGCACTGCTCGGGCAGGTTGTCCCGAATCGGCTCGCAGGTATGGCCGCCGTATTCCATGCGCTCGGCAAACTCGCAAATGTGATAGAGGTTGCTCCCGATCTCCACATGGTAATCGTCGATATACCGGCAGGTGCGAATCTGGTCTTCATTCCACGAATAGTGGATTTTCACCTTGCCGCCATCCGGAATGCGAAACAGCTCCTTGTAATGGCTGTCAATAAAACGGATTCCTTTCTCTGCGTCCTTCAGGTGCTGATCGAGCCAATCCCGGCGATAGCAATAGCAGTACAGGTTGTATTCGCCTCTGTCCGGGTTCAGGCGCAGAAGATAGGCATATTTTTCGGTATCCACACGAACGCCATAGTAGCCCGGCTCCTCCTGCATCCGGCTTTGGGGTGTGCAATAGCAGTACTTGGCAAGCGCCCTGCGGTTATGAAGAATGTCGCCTTCCTCACGCAGAGAGTTGATTACATCATCAAGCTCTGCCTTGAACTCATCGGTTTTCAGCTCCTCCCGGAAATCAAACCAGCTGCTGAAAAAGCCGTTGCCGTCTGTATCCATGTCTGCCCGGAGGTGGCCGATCAGCCCGGTTTGCATGGAAATCTGCGTGCTCTGGCGAAAGGTATATTTGTCCTCCGCCTCGATCATTGCTCTTTTCTCATATTCAATCATCTTGCCTCACCTCTTTCTTTAGCCGGCTTCTTTTCCTGCGCGTGCATCTCTGTTGCTTTCTCCAAGCCCTTCTGCGCCCATTCGGGAAGCTTCTTTTCATCCATGACGCCGAGAAAATCCGTGCGATAAAAGGAGGTCTTTCTCCCGTCGTACAGAGAAATGCAGTAGCAGGTACGGCCTCGCGCATTGGCCTGCGCGCCGAAACCGCCGGTACACAGCATAAGCTGATGATTGGCGTGGCGAAACTCAGGCCGGAGAATGCTGCCCTTGATGACAACCACCTTGTTCTCAATGGAATCTTTGTAGGAAACCGGCGCGCAGCTTTCTGCCATGAGTTCCTCATTTATGCCGACCTCCTGACAGGCTCTCTCGTTTTCCTGAATAATCTCCTCGGCTGCATCCGCTACGCGCTGGCCGAACACCTTTGCAATCTCTGCAAAATCGTCGCTGACCAGCACTCCGGAATAGCGCTCGAAAATGGCGTTGGTCTCTACAAAGCAGCACATATACCGTTCATCCTTGTCGGCGTTGGGATTCTCGCCCAGAGCAATATCCTTGTGCCCGATATACATGGAATACTTCACGGAGTAATCTCCGATTTTTCTTGTCTCTTCCATAGCGTCTCCTTTTATAAGCGGAGCGGCATCTTCTTACAGATGCCGCCCCTTGGCGTGTTACTTTCTGTTCTTCAGGCGAAGAACGATCAGCCCTGCGATAATAAACACCACAAGACCGATGCCGATGATAACCTTAGCGTTCATGCTTGCCTACCTCCTTCTTTTTGCGGAAGGTAAAGAAGGCCGCTGCACCTGCGCCGATTGCAGAGATACCGGCAAGTGCTGCCCAAAGAGGCATATTGGTGGTATCTCCGGTCTTGGGGATATCCGTAACAGGCTTGAGCTTGTTATGGAACTTGGCAACGACCGTCTTTCCTTCGTGAACGGTTACGGTGACATTTGCGGGAAGCTCATACTTCTCGTTGGCTTTGTTGGACACCTCGGAGATCACATAATCGCCGATGCGCAGCCCCTCGATGTGGATCTGACCCTTCTCATCGGTCACAAAGTCCTTGCTGAAGGCATTGCCGGTGATATCCGAGCCCTCCACACGGAAGGTAAAGCCCTTCAGCACGCCGTCATCCGAAGTCTTTTCAATGCGGATGCCTCCGGTCTGTGCCTGGTTGACAAAGCCCTTTCCGGCCTCATTTTCCACGACGACGGTTTTACCATCTTCCTTAATGGAGAAACTGTAGGTCTTCTCATCAAGGAAGAAGCCCTTGGGGGCCTCAGTTTCCTTCAGCGTGTAATCGCCGTAGGGCAGATCATCCAGCTTGTAGACGCCGTCGGACAGCTCCTCCATCTGGCCCACAAGCTTACCATCACGGTACACCTCAAAGACTGCGCCGCTCAGGTGATGATCGGGATAGCTTTTATCCACCTTGGTCAGCTGAACGCTGCCGCGAATGAGCCTGTTGGTAATCTCGATCTCGACCACAGCGCCGTTCTGGTTCACTTTCACAGCATGAGGCGTCTCATCCAGCGCATATCCCTCCGGTGCAGCGATTTCACGAACCACATACTCGCCATAGGGGATACCTGTAAAGGAGAAGCTGCCGTCCTCTGCGGAAACAGTGGTCAGAATAGGCTCTGTGCCGTCTGTGAGGAACAGGCCGATGGTAGCTCCGGCCAGCGCCTTGCCGTCCTCATCCTTCTTCATGCCGTGGATCTCTCCGTAGATCATCTCGTTGGTAATGCTCTTTCCGTCATTGACGGCAAGCTCCACAACGGGGATTTCCTGACCGGCATAGGCAAAGATCACAGGATACTTCTCATCGGAGAGGATGTAGTGGCTGTCGGTGCTGATTTCCTTGACATAGTAGCTGCCGAAAGGAACATCGCTCTTGAGCACTGCCTTTCCGTTTTCGTCAAGGGACAGAATCTCGATCAGTCCGTCTGCCGGAATGACAGAGCCGTCTGCTGCGGTAAGCTCCTCGGCGGCATAGAAGCCGAAGGTCACGGCGGAAAGCTCGTTATTCATTCCGATACCGAACTTCTTATTCTGCTCCAGCACCTTGGAAAGAGAAATCCGCGCCTTCTGTCTGCCATTGCAGAAGTTGGCTGCGGTTTCGGTGATCTCAATTTCCTGGCCGGCGTAGACAAGTTCTGCAGTATGGGCGTCCTTGTTTACAACCATGCCATCGGGGGCTTTCATCTCGGTGATTTCGTATTTTCCCAGATACAGCGGCTTGCTCTCCGCCATGCCATCTGCGCCGGTGGTCACCGTATCCACCACCTCGCCGGCACTACAGCGCAGCGTACCATCCGGGGTGTAGATGTCCTCCGCTGCCTTGATCTCATAGGTTGCTCCCGCAAGTCCCTGCACCGTATAGACCGGCTGATAGACCCCGTCCGCCGCCGCAACAGAGGCAAACACCTCACCGGTTTTGGAAATCTTGATGATGCCCTTCTGCGCGTAGTTGCCAAGCTTCACTGCAACGACCGTCACACCGCTTTCCTCGGTGGAATTCTCTTCGGTCACATCGAACTTGGCCGCCTCATGACTGAGCACATAGCCGTAAGGAGCGAAGACCTCCTTGAGGGAGTAGCCCTTGCCAAACTCCAGCTTCTCCGGCGTGATGAGCATGCCGGCGTCATTGGTGTAGAAGGTGTCGATGGTGGTAACCTCCGGATAGGTAAAGGTCATTTCCACCTTGGAGCCATCCGGACGAAAGATTTGGAAACCTGCTCCCGCATAGGGAATGGTATTGCCGGTTTCTGCGTCCACCTTGATGACCTTAATGAAGGACTCGAAGTTGGCGTTGTTGATGAGGTAGCGGTAGGTCTCGCCGTTTTTGGCAATGAACACATCAAAGTCGCTCATCAGCTCACGGCCCTCCCAGCCGGAGACCTGATGCACGGTATACACGCCGTAGGGCAGGTCCTTGCTTTGGACAAAGCCGTTTTCATCGCAGGTCAGATAGTCCCGCTCCGTATCCTTTGCCGCCTCATAGCTGCCGGCAGATTTCAGATAAACGGCGAATACTGCACCCTCCTCGGGAGTTTCGATCTGCGTATCGCCGTTATCCGAGTGCTTGATGATGGCGATATTGCCCTTCTGCACCTGCTCGGTTGCAGCCACAGCAGGTGCAGCGTTCAGCTCAACGGTGTAATTGGCCGCCTCTGCACCGACAGGATAAACGGTGCTGTCCAGCAGATAGCCCTCGGAGGGACTGATCTCACGAATCGTCCAGTCGTCGCCGCAGACATAATAGCCGGTGGTGAACTGGCCGTTCTCGTCGGTGTAGTAGGTATCCACAAGCTGATCGCCCTTATAAATGCCGTAGGCGGCACCGGCAAGCGAAGCGTCGCCCTGCGCCGTTCCGACCTCACAGTCACTCTTAGTGACGGTGGCATTGAATTTCTTGAGGATGTTGGAAAAGCTCTTATTGGTTACACTGTTCCATTCCACTGCGGCGCTCTGACTGTTGGGAATCACATAGCGAATGGCGGTGTCCATCTCCTCCAGTGTGTAGCCGGTGCCGATAAGCACATCCTTGAAAGTCGCAACACCGTTTTCATCGGTAACAGCAAATTCATCCACGGGCAGACCGCTGAGGGAGGTTCCAAAAAGGTGGAACTTCACACCCTGGTTCAGTCCGTCCTCGGAGGTCTTGGTCACGGTCAGATCACCGCGGCGGAGTACATTGTTGAAGGAAACCGTCGCCGTCTGCCCAGCGAGCACGGTAACACGGTGGCTTTCCTGGGGTACATACTTGTCATAACTCTGCTCAGTGACGGTATAGACACCGGGCATCAGATTGTTGATGCGAATTTCACCGTTCCGGTCGGTGGTAACGGTCTGATTGACGCCCTCGCCGGTGATGGTGAAGGTAATGCCGTCCACCTTGCCGTCCTCGCTGGTCTTGATGATTTTAGCGCCTCCATAGCTGACCTTCAGCTTGAGAAACGCTCTTACAGGGTCGCTGACGGAGGCCGTATAGGTGATGGTATCCTGAACGCCGCCGTTGGGGCCGTACTTATAGTCCGTCCAAACAAGAACACCGCAGCGGGAAGCGCTTCGACTTGCGGAAATCGTCACATTGCCGGTGGGAGCCGTATCGGTGGTGATAGTGAGCGTATTGCCCGACACGCTGAAATGGAAGCCTGTCTCACTGGCGGAGAAGGTAAACTGTGACAGCACGCGGTTGGTATCCGTGAGCTCGGCAATGTACTGACTGCCATCCCACGCAAGCTCAATGGTCTTTGCGCCGCCGCTGCTTCTGCTCATAAAGCTGGGGCAAACGGCATGGCTCTGCACACTGGACTCGATGCTGTCGTAATAATCCATGATTCGGCTATACAGCGGATGATTGGGGGAAACCAGCGACAGGATCTCATCATAGCCGCCGGTGCTCACATGGTCAAAGTCCGCATCGCGCTCGCCCACAACCGTTTCCCAAACGAGCAGCTGGGTAGCGAAGGCGTGGGCCAGCTTATCCGCATCGGAATCATTCTGCGATCTCCACGAGGTGGAAAGGTTGCCCTGATAGCCATACTGCATGATACGCCCCAACAGCAGCTTAATATCGTCCGGCTCGATGGTGTTGTTGTACTGGCTGGGATAGTTATCCCAAAAATCCTCACCGAAGCCGTGGTAGGTATCGCCGACATTTCGGGAGAGGCCGGGCTCGATGCAATAGCATACCTTCCCGTCAAAGGAATCCATACAGTGCAGGGTGGTGTAGTTGCTGGAGCCTGTTGTCCAGCCGTTCATGTAGGTTTTTGCGGAGTGCCCCCATGCATCCTCGGAGTAAATCTGAGCAGCGTCCCCGTCACGGGGGAAGGAAATCATATAGGACTCCGCTGTTTCGCTTGCGGCGAAGGCCGTGGTCGTGCCAAAGCCCGCAAGCACGGTGAATGCCATGAGGACTGCAAGCAGCCCCGACATTCCTCTTTTGAGAATCTTCTTCATTCGTTCTGTCCTCCTTCAAGGCATGAAAAAAGCACCGTGCTTCCACGATGCTCATTTCGATGTATTGATTTGTTGATGTTTATGCGTACCCGATATAGATCAGGTAGCTGCTTGTGCCGACGCATTCGTACCAGATCCAGACAGCAGTTATCTCCCCATCCTTCGCATATCTGTTCAGGCGTGAGTTAATGTCTCGCTCCAGGTAGATGCAGGTCGGCTTCGCGGTGATCGGATTGTCCCAGCAATCGGTTGCTGAGCTATCCAAGGTCAGCCCCAAGCTCACCGCCGTGCTTTTTGCGTAGGAAATCCAGCAGTCGATATCAAATGTGGGCTCGGGCTTCGGAGTCGGTTCCGGCTCGGTTATCGCAGGAACGGACGGTTCCTTTGTGGGACTTTCTGTTTTCTCCGGCTTCTCCGGAAGCACGGGGGCCTGTTCGTTTTCTTCCGGTGTCGGCGCATTCGATTCTGTGGGTGTACTTACCGGCTCAGAAGAAATAGCAGAGCCGCTTTCGCGCTTGTCCTCATTTGATGTGCAAGCTGCTGGATCGGCGGCTTCTGTCGGTGCTTTGGCGGGAGCGCTTGAATCTTTGGATACCGGCTCAAAGGAAGCAGGCGTTTCTTCCTGTGGCGTTGAAGCCTCCGTGGTGTTTGCTGTCGCTTGTCCTTGCAAGGGCTCTGCGGCGCATCCGGAAAGCAATACGGAAAGCAGGAGCGCGCACAACATGAGATTCTTTTTCATGGGATGACCTCCTATGGCTGTTTTTCTCATATTGTACGAATGCACCTGGTCTTCTTCAATTGTGTCGCTTCTCTATTTTCTCTTTGAGCTGGTATTGCCGGTAAATGAGGGGGAGAGTGCGAGAGGGGGAACGGCGCTGGCGTACCGTCAAAAGGGTAGACTGCCCCCTTGGCGAAGAACCTATCTTGCGTCATTCCGACTCTTCTGCCGTTCCTGATACCGGTGATAATGTTCCAGCGCTTTCAGAATATACTCACCGGTTTTTTCGTAAGGAACGCTGGCAGGGATAAACCTCCTGGCCTCGGCGTACTTGATGTTGATTTTCTCCCGCTGGTTCGGCTTTTCCTCGCTCATGATCGACTCAATGACCTCGTTATTCAGCTTTCCGTCCTGAGAGAACCGCTTCAGCTTAATGGCTTGGGCAAGGGATGGCGTGGCATCTGCGTAAGAGATTTGCTCCAGCAGCGCACCCTGTTCCTCTTTTTGCAGGTACGAAAGCTCCACCGCCGGTCTGAACGCAATGCGCCCCTCGTCAACCAAATCCAGAAGCTCCGGAATAAGCTCAGTAAGGCGAATATAGCGGTATACTTGGGCTTGTCCATCACCGGTTTCTTCTTTCAACAGAGCTGCCGATTTCACTCCCTTTAACTTGTTATCCATTGGAGAACAAGTTAGGTCAGCACGTTCACCTTGTCGATTCATGGCTTCCAGCCTCATCTTATACGAAAAAGCTTTTTCACTGGGCAGTATCACAGAGCGCTGTAGGTTCGATTCTACCATTAGAATGATGGCCTCGTCTCGGGTCATCTCCCGCACCTCGGCTTTCACGGTATCAAAGCCGGCAAGCTCACAGGCCTTCTTTCTGCGATGCCCCGATACGATTTCGTATCGCCCGTCCTCCTTCGGTCGGAGTGTGACAGGAGTGATGATCCCGCGCTCCTTGATGCTCTGGACAAGCTGATCCATGTCCTCGTCCAGCTTCACCTTGAAGGGGTGGTCGGGGAAATCGTCGATTTCCGAGATGGGAATATCATAAATGCGCGGGAGTTTATTTTCCTTTCGCTCCGCGTCATTCATGAAAAGCTCATCGTACCCGGTCAGGCCCAGATCGATTTTTTGCACGCTCTTCAATCTCTGTCACCTCCTTCGTCAGAGCCTCATACGCTGCTGCGACCTTGCCGTTCCTGTCGTGAGAGAAGATGCTTTCTCCGGAAAGACTGCACTCCGCAGCTCTTACCGAAAAAGGAATCTCGGAGCGAAACACGCGGATGTTCTCTCCCACGGTGGAACGAAGCGAGGAAATAATCGCCTTGGCGTTGTTGGTGCGGTTATCCACCATCGTCAGCAAAATGCCGTCAATCTTTAATCTCGGGTTGATCTGCCGCTTGATCTTTGAAATGGAGCGCAGAAGCAGGTTAAGACCTTTGGTTGACAGGAAATTCGGCTGAGACGGGATAATCACACTGTCTGCCGCAACCAGCGCATTGACCGTCATCATGCCCAGAGAGGGCATACAGTCAATCAGAATGTAGTCGTAGCTTTTTCTCATGCCGTCGATGGCATTCTTCAGAACATACTCGCGGCTCATAACATTGAACAGGCCCGTTTCCATACCGGAAAGCTCAATGTTCGAGGGAAGCAAGTCCACACCCTCCTGGTGCCGGATAATTGCACCCTCCGCAAGCGGCTCATCATCAATGACCGACTGCATAAGGGACGACAGCGATACCTCCAGCTCGTCGGGGTTCTTTATGCCGAGGCTCACGGTTAAGCTGCCCTGCGGATCAGCATCCACCAGCAGGACCCGTTTCCCGGAGCTTGCAAGTCCCACACCGAGATTGACGGTGGTCGTCGTTTTGCCAACGCCGCCCTTCTGATTTGTGATGGCGATCACCTTACAGTTTTCCATGGGGTTTTCCTCCTTTCTCTTTATTTGAATCATTTCTGATCCACGAAAGCCTCAAAATACCTTTTGGGGCTTTCGTCGCTGCATTTCATTTTTCCTCGAACCCAAAATGCAGAAAAGGAAATCAACAGGCGTTCGGCTGCTGACCGAACTCATAGGAATCTCACCTCTGCCGGGTACTCCGCCAGCCCCATAGGGAAGTATCATTGTCCCTGAATCGTTTCATCGCCTTATCCGTAGCAAGCGGATATTTCAGAATGGTTCGGAATCGCTACCAACCTTGCTTTCCGTGATAACCCTTTCGGGCAGGAAGTTCGTGGCGCACCTTCATTCGGCTGGGGCCTTCGCCCCCGATCAGGAATGTACCTGTTGAATGTGTATTCGGTTTTCAAGGAACAGGTGAGAGGTTTTTGCCCCTCAAGTGGTAGATCACGGGAAAGGGCAAAAATTAAGCCTCCGGAGAAATTTCTAAAAATTTTTTTCACGGGCTTCTCCTTTGAGCATTCATCATTGGAATATCGGAAAACAAAAAAGGCCCAGCTACCGCAATGGGTAACTGGACCTCAACCATCCGTATATGGTATAAACGGGAATAAACTTCGCCAAAAGAATTCAAAGCGAAACAAAGACACCGGGAGGGATAAATTGCCTCTATAGATGTGCCTCGCAGGGCTCGGAATAGAGGGGGATTTTCCCCTATTTTTTAACCCATTCATCGCTCCAAACCCGGTTTTCCCCTATGGTTAACCCATCAAAAAGGGGATAGAGAGCATCAAATTTCCTCAAAAGGAAACAGCGGAATCAAAAAAGAAAAACCCCGGAAACCGTTGAGTTTCCAGGGCTTTTGGGCATTTTGAAGTCTCGATCAGCGCTTGCTGAACTGCGGAGCGCGACGTGCGGCTTTGAGACCGTATTTCTTGCGCTCCTTCATACGAGGATCGCGGGTCAGGAAGCCGGCCTTCTTCAGGATGGCGCGGTATTCAGGGTTCACCAGCAGCAGAGCGCGGCTGATGCCATGACGCAGGGCACCGGCCTGACCGGACACGCCGCCGCCCTCGACGGTGGCAACAATGTCCACCTTGCCCAGGGTGCTGGTGGCGTTCAGGGGCTGACGGACCACCATCTTCAGCGTCTCCAGACCGAAGTACTCGTCGATGTCGCGGCCGTTGATGGTGATGGAGCCGGTGCCGTTCTCAAACAGATGCACGCGGGCCACGGAGGACTTGCGGCGGCCAGTGCCGTACTTGTAGGGGTTCTTGGACTGATACATTCTCTTTCTCCTCCTTACTTGACCAGCTCGGGCTTCTGAGCGGCATGATCGTGCTGCTCGCCGGCGTAGATGTGCAGACGCTTCAGAGAGTCCTTGGTGACGATGTTGCGGGGCATCATGCCGCGGACGGCCACGCGCATGGCCAGCTCGGGCTTGTCCTGCATCAGGATGCGGTACTTGGTCTCCTTCAGACCGCCCACCCAGCCGGAGTGGGTGCGATAGTACTTCTGCTCCATCTTGTTGCCGGTCAGGACGGCCTTGCCGGCGTTGATGACGATGACGTTGTCGCCGCAGTCGGCATGGGGGGTGTAGGTGACCTTACCCTTACCGCGCAGCAGGTCGGCCACGATGACGGCGGTCTTGCCCAGAGGCTTGCCGGCGGCGTCAACGACGTACCACTTGCGCTCGATGTTGGCCTTGTTTGCCATGAAAGTGGACATGGTTTTCTTCCTCCAATTTATTATAATGTATGCTTTACATTTCCGTGTGCCCTTGCTAAAATCGGGACAGAGAAAGCGCACTGAACGCGCAAGGATATTTATAGCACAGCGCGGCGGGAATGTCAACCGCGATTTGATTTACGACGGGAACATCTGATGTTTTCTTCTGATATCTCTTATTTTCTCTTGTTTTCTTGAAACACAAATTTGATTTTTACGGGGAGGGACGCCGTATGCAGCATATACTGGGGCTTGTCCGCCGCTGTGTGGAGGACTACAACATGATCGAGGCGGGGGAGACGGTGGCCGTCGGCGTGTCCGGCGGCAAGGACAGTCTGCTGACGCTGACGGCGCTGGCGCGGCTGCGGGCGTTCTACCCCAAGCCGTTTCAGGTGCAGGCCATCACGCTGGAGACGGGGATGCCGGACATGGACTTCTCGCCGGTGGCGGACTACTGCGAGCAGCTGGACGTGCCCTACATCCGCATCGCGGTGCCGGTGTACGACATCGTGTTCCGGGAGCGGCAGGAGAAGAACCCCTGCTCCCTGTGCGCCAAGCTGCGGCGGGGGAGCCTGCACACCGCTCTGACAGAGCGGGGCATCCGCAAGATCGCGCTGGGCCACCACTACGACGACGCGGTGGAGACGCTTTTGATGAACCTGCTGTTTGAGGGCCGCATCGGCTGCTTCCAGCCGGTGACATATCTGGATCGGACGGACATCACCCAGATACGGCCCCTGCTGTACTGCAAGGAGGAGGACATCCGGCGCATGGCGGCGAGGCTCCGGCTGCCGGTGGTGAAGAACACCTGTCCCATGGACGGGCACAGCCGCCGGCAGGAGGTGAAGGAGCTCATCTCCGGGCTGGAGGGGCGATACCCCGACCTGAAGAAGAAGCTGTTCGGCGCGGTGCAGCGCTACCCGCTGTACGGCTGGGATCTGACAAAGGAGGAGCGGTGACATGACGAAAAAGCCCTTTGCGCTGGGCGGCCGGACGTGGGCGGCTCTGCTGGTGTTCGGCCTGTTCGGCCAGATCGCGTGGGTCATTGAGAACATGTACTTCAACGTGTTCCTGTACAACACCATCTCCGGCGACCCGGCCATGATCGCGGCCATGGTGGCGTGGAGCGCCGTGACGGCCACCGTCACCACGCTGGTGATGGGGGCGCTCAGCGATAAGCTGGGGCGGCGGAAGGCCTTCATCGTGGCGGGCTATCTGCTGTGGGGCGTGAGCATCGCGGCCTTCGGGCTGGTGCGGGTGCCTGTCATCAGCTGGGATACGGCAGCGGCGCAGGCGGCCCATGCCACGGCGGTGCTGGTGGTGATCCTGGACTGCGTGATGACGTTTTTCGGCTCCACCGCCAACGACGCGGCCTTCAACGCATGGGTGACGGATGTCACCGTGCCGGAGAACAGGGGCCGGGTGGAGACGGTGCTGGCGGTGATGCCGCTGGCGGCCATGCTGGTGGTGTTCGGCGCGCTGGACGGCCTGACCCGGAAGGGACAGTGGAGCACGTTTTTCTACATCGTGGGCGGACTGACGCTGCTGGGCGGCGTGCTGGGCTGCTTCCTCATCAAAGAGCCGCCGCTGGAGCGGGGGCAGGGAACGTATTTCTCCAACATTCTGTACGGCCTGCGGCCGTCGGTGGTCAAGGGGCACCCGGCGCTGTATCTGGCGTTGGCGTGCCTGGGGGTGTACTGCATGAGCCAGCAGGTGTATATGCCGTACCTCATCATCTATATCCAGCGGTTCCTGGGAATCACGGACTACACACTGCTGCTGGCGGGGGTGCTGGTCATCAGCTCGGCGGTGTCGGTGCTGATGGGGCGGCCCATCGACAGGCTCGGCAAGCTGCGGTGCCTGCTGCCCGCCGCCGGTGTGGGTATCGCGGGGCTGGTGCTGATGTACTTCGCCCGTGGCCATTGGCTCGTGCTGTGCGCCGGGATCGTCATGCTGGGCGGCGGCATGGTGGTCTCCGCCTGCTGCAACGGCCTGATACGGGACTATACGCCGGAGGGCAAGGCCGGACTGTTTCAGGGCATCCGCATCCTGTTCCAGGTGCTGCTGCCCATGGTGACGGGGCCGTACATCGGCGTGGCCGTCATCGGCGCCACGGGTATGACCTACGAGGAGCTGGGCGTGGTGAAGCAGGTGCCAACGGCGGAGATCTTTCTGGCGTCGGCGGCGGTGCTGGTGCTGCTGGCGGTGCCGGTATACTTCCTGCGGAAGCAGGTGAGAAGGGGGGCGGCGGTATGAAGTGGCTCTATACGCCGTGGGGCGAGACGCTGGACAGAGCATGCCCGCTGGCGGAGTACCCCCGGCCCCAGCTGGTGCGCGGCAGCTATCTGTGCCTCAACGGCCTGTGGGACTACGCGGTGGAGGACGGGGCCGACCACACCCGCCGCAATACCGGGAAAATTCTGGTGCCCTTCGCGCCGGAGAGCCTGCTGTCCGGCTGCGGCTTTCAGCTGCGAAGCGGCGAGACGCTGTGGTACCAGCGGATGTTCACCCTGCCGGAGGGGTTCCGGCGGGAGCGGGTGCTGCTGCACTTCGGCGCGGTGGATCAGTGCTGCCGCGTGCTGGTGAACGGGCAGGATGTTGCTCGCCTGCGCCGCCGCAAGATCCC
>OLSA01001147.1_pt1 | contig 22592 bp, 15 predicted proteins | sample 1672731 | NCBI WGS metagenome assembly OLSA01 (sample SAMEA3136718, study PRJEB25190) | human gut metagenome | biome: human gut; feature: human-associated habitat; material: faeces | place: Austria | collected 2013
GGTGTTGCCGAGGGCGTTGCCGCCGAGGGCGACGACGATGCGGTCAGGCTTGCCGAGAGGCTTAGACATAGCTCGTTCCTTTCGAACCAAAGAAGGGTGAAAAACAGACGGGCGCCCCGGCGCAGAGTCGAAGGGGCGCCCGAATAAGGCGTTTTATTACGCGGCTAAATATGACAAATCAAGTCTGAGGACTTTTGTCACATTAAGCGGAAGGCTCCTGCTGCGTGATGCAGTGGATGTTGCCGCCGCCGAAGACGACCTGCTCGGACTGAACGCCCACGCACTTGTAGACGCCCTCGCCCCAGACCTCGTCATAGATCTTCTGGAGGGTATCGACGGCCAGCTGGTCGTTCTCGTCGCCATACTGCGGAACGATAACGCCGTGGTTGGTCACGAGGTAATTCATGTAGGAAGCGATCAGCGGCTCGTCGGGGACGCGAGGCTCAGCGTTCTCGTCGGCGTCGATGGTGTCGCAGGAAGCCTGGTCCATGAACAGCGGGTTCACGGGCATGCAGAGCTTGTAGACCTTCATCTTGCGGCCCTTGGCGTCAACGGCGTTGGAGAGGGTCTCGTAGATGGCATGGCACTGCTCGTAGAACGGATACTCGGGATCGTCGGTCCAGATGCAGGCCATGACGCCCGGGGCGATGAAGGTAGCAACGTCATCGATGTGACCGTTGGTCTCCTCGGGATCGATGCCCTCCTTGACCCAGATGACCTTCTCGACACCGAGGTAATCCTTGAGGTGCTCGTTCATGTACTCGCGAAGCTCCTCGCTCCAGGGCTCGAACTTCTTCTTGAACTTAGGCCAGATGGACTCGGGGTCCTCTTCCTCCTCGAGCACTGCAGAGCAGGTGCGACCGGGGGACAGGAGGCACTGATCGGTAACGACAAGGGTGCCCTCGCCGTCGACGGTGATGGAGCCACCCTCGAGGATCATGTCGTCGGGACGATAACGGCGGCAGCCGGAGAGCTCGGCCATCTTGAGGGCGATCTGCTCGTCCTTGTCCCACGGGAAGTACAGGCCGTCGACGAGGCCGCCGTAAGCGTTGAAGTGCCAGTGGTTAGCGCGCTTCTCGCCCTTGCCGTTGATGACGTAGGTGGCAGCGGTGTCGCGGAACCAAGCGTCGTCGGTGGTCATCTCGATGACGGTGACGTTCTCGTCGTTCTCGAAGACAGCCTTGCAGTTGGCGTAGTCAACCTGGTTGGCGCACATGAAGACCGGAGTGAACTCGGCGATAGCGCGAGCGATGGCGGCGTACTGCTTCTGAGCAGGCTTGGCGCCATGAGCCCAGGTGTCGGTGCGGTGGGGCCAGCCCATCCACACGCGATCCTGCGGAGCAAACTCTGCAGGCATAAAGAAGCCGTCGGCCTTAGGAGTGGATTCGGATTCAGTGATCGTACGCATGTGATTTCCTCCAAACCGTAGCGATCGCACCGCAAGCGCGAGTGCCCGCGGCAAAACACCAAAGTGCGGCGGGTTTGTTTTTGGTCGCACCCGCCGGACGACCGGTTAGTTTGAGGACCCGATGACGCCGAGAGAGGAGATGAGCACAGGGAGAGCTCAAGAGCAACGTCACTTGATTACCTCAACGAGTCGATATCCGCACTCGCGGGCGGTGAGTTCGGGCTGCGCAAGGAGACAGGGGTGCGCAGCCCATCTCATCGAAAATAAGGTGGTAGGCACCGAGAAGAGGCAAATGCCTTACTCCTCGTCGCCAGCCTCGGCTTCCTCAGCCAGACGCTGAGCTGCGAGCTCAGGGGTCAGACCCTTGTACTCTTCCTTGCGGCCCTTAGCGGAGACAATACGGACAACCTCACCGATAAGCACGAGCACGATGAAGATGACGATCATCGGAATCTTGTCGCCAAACTCGTCGGCGGAGAACGGAACCAGAGTTGCGACGATGGCCAGAATCAGCTCGATGCAGGGGATGGCGAGCATGACCTTCATCATCGCGCCCTTGAACGGGAACTTGAAGATGCGCTCACGGTTGGGGTCGTTCTTGCGAAGGTTGAGGAACGCCGGGAACATCGGGATGTAGGTGAGCAGCAGGAAGACGACGGAGGTACCAAAGAGCATCCAGAAGACACCGTTGGAAATGGCATCGATGGGCACCAGCTGCAGGCAGAGAACCAAAGAGGCAACGACAGCGTTGACCAGGTTGGCGCCATTGGGCATGTCGTCCTTGGAGATCATGGACGCGAAGACCTTGGGCATGTTGCCGTGCTCAGCAGCATAGCGAGCAACGGAGTTGACGCCGAAGGACCAAGCGGCCATGTTGGCAAACAGGGTGATCAGGAAGGCGATGCAGATGACCTTGAAGAGCATGGAGTTGCCCACCATAGTCTGGACTGCAACGATCATGCCGTAGTCGGGGTCGATGGAGTCGGCAGGCACAGCTGCGCCGATGCCAAAGCCAGCGAACAGGTAGATAACAGCGATGGACACACCACCGACGATGATTGCCTTGGGGATGTCCTTGGAAGGATCGGCCATATCATCGGTCATGGTGCAGATAACCTCAAAGCCCATGAAGTTGAAGATGATGATGGACAGGTAGCCCAAAGCGTTGGTGTTGGTGAGCTCGGGGAGGAAGGTGGCGGCGGACATGTCGTTCGCGAAGCCGTTCTCCATGGCGAACCAGATGCCCAGGGCGCCGACGATGACGGCCACGGCGACCTTGATCAGGGCGCCGCCGTTGAGGACCCACTCGGAGTCGGCAGCCTTGGAGCGGCCCATGAGGTAGACGATCCACACAAAGGCAAGCTCGATACCCATCTTGGCAACGATGTTGAACTCAACGCCGAAGACCATGCCCAGGATGTCGGGGAACATGGTTGCCAGGGAGGCGATCCACAGGGGGTAGTTGACCCAGTAGTAGTAGGAGATGCGAGCGCCCCATTTATCGCCCAGGCCATCGCGGACCCAGTCGTAAATGCCGCCGTCACCGTCATAGGTGGTTCCCAGCTCGGCAACAACCATGCCGTAGGGAAGCAGGAACGTGAGGATCAGGAAGATCCACCAGAAGAACTGCTGGTTGCCGATGGCGGCGGCAGGAGCGGCGGCCTCGCACACGAAGACGACGCAGATGATGGTCGAGATGACCGTCAGGAAGGAAAGCTTTTTCTTTCCGTCACTCATAATTAGTCCTTTGCTCAGTCGTTTTTAGACAGGGCGCCAGTGCTCATGCGCAGTGGCGCAGATGATGGGCGGCAAGAGACGAGCATCTGCCGCCCATCAGAAAGAAAGGCGATAGCTTAGAGCTGCTCGAGAGCGTCGAGAGCGGCGTGGAGCTCTGCCTTGGCGGAGTACTCGACGTTCTCGTCGTTGAGCGGGGTGCGATTGCCGAGGGCAGCCAGGATGGCGCGGATGGAGTGCTTGCGGTTCTCGGCCTCGACCCAGCACAGGGAGCGCTCGGGATCGTCCATGACCTCGTCGACAACTTCCTCGTTGCGGGTAGCGGGCAGGCAGTGCATGAACTTGGAGTTCGGGCCGGCGAAGTTCATCATGTCCATGGTGACCTGATACTTGGGATAGAAGACGTCCATGTAGTTCTCGCCCTCGACCTCCTCGTCGTACAGGCCATACCACACGTCGGTGTAGACGAAGTCAGCACCCTTGATGCAGTCGATCTCGTCGGAGATGACGATGGAGCCGCCGGAGACCTTGCAGTTCTCCTCGCCGATAGCCATGAGCTTCTTGCCAAACTCAGCACGCTCCTCGGGGGTACCAACATGCAGGGCGCCGTCGCAGATCTGGTGACCCTTGGGGCCAAACTGCACGAAGTTCATGCCGATCTTGGAGCAGATGAACATGAGGGAGAGGCAGACCTGGGTAGCGTCGCCGATGAAAGCGAGGGTGCAGTCCTCGATCTTCTTACCCTCGGGGAGGTTCTCGAGCATGGTCATGAGGTCGCCCATCTCCTGCGTGGGATGGTTGAACTCGGACATGCCGTTGATGACGGGCACAGCGGAGCCCTCGGCGAGGCCGACGACGTCCTTGTGACGGTCAACGCGAGCCATCATGATGTCGAGTAGCGAGCCCATAACGCGAGCGGTGTCGCCCAGAGACTCGTGACCGCCGAGCTGAATGGTGCCAGGGCCATAGAACTGAGCATGGCCGCCGAGGTCGGTCATAGCGGTCTCGAAGGAAAGACGGGTGCGGGTGGAGACCTGCTGGAAGATCATGCCAAGGCTCTTGTTACGGAGCAGGTGAGGATAGAAGCCGTCGACCTTGATGGCCTTCTTCATTGCCAGGCCAAGATCCTCGATAGCGAGAATCTGCTCTTTGGTGAAGTCATTAGTGTCGAGAAAATCCTTGGGCAGCGCCATTGCGATTCCTTTCCGTCGGCAGCACCGACTTTCCTTGTGGACACGATCTATTTCGCATCCGCTTTGTCGCTAACTCCATGATTCCCACATTGGCGGAAAAGCGTTAGTTTATTCGAGATTAAAGGCCGCCTAAAGAAATAGACCTTCCCTAAACCTGCACAAACCAGCAGGTAGATGCAGTATGCCTATTTTTTATTACATCTTGAACAACCGTTCACCGTCTGCGTGCGGTTTATCTCAAATTCGCTGACTTTACCCGGTTAAAGCATTTTTTCAAACCCTTTTTTCCGTCTCCAAACCGCCTGCTTCCGGACTAAACCCTTCTCATCCCTGCCGTTCGAATTGTTTAACTTTTGTGTTCCCGAGTTGCATTTATTGTGCGCATCGCGGCTCTCCTTTAACGGGAGCAAACGCCCCCGGTACACTCCTGTTTGGTAGATTTGACAACATGCCCAGGCACATGGGCTATAGACGAACGACTTGGAGTGGCAGTGGCAGCGATCAGTTCCTTTGTTCTTGCGATTCAGACCTATTTTGCGGATCTTTGCTCCGCATGCGCTTTTGATAGCACGGCTCCTCGCAGGCATCTGGCAGATCGCACCTACCTTGGTCACATCGTCTCTGCTTCACTGTAAGTATCTTCTGATACGTCGAAATACGCCCTTGTAGGCAAACGCAAGCGCGGCCCGAAAGCCTTCGGACCGCGCTTTTTTGCGCTCTATTTCATTGTTTTTAGCAAGAGTTGGGCCCGATGCACGCAGGCCGCAAACACGCTAGCGCTTTGCCACACCAGGAAAATCGCTCATACGGCCCCGCTTCGAGTAAATACGGACGCCCTCTCCCACCGCTGCGAGAACGATGACGCTCAAAAGCATGGGAAGCTTCGCGAGCTCTTCTGCGTCCATGCCCAAAGGAACGATGGTGGCAACGATAGCCAAAACAAGCTCGATTACAGGTAGGGCCAACGCTGCGGCCAATACCTTGCCCTCAAACGGAGCGCGAAAAACGCGCTTGGTCTTGCTGTCGTATGTACGCAAGCACCAAAAAGCAGGAAACATCGGAATATAGCTCAAGAGCAAAAACACGACGTTGGTGGAAAACAAGACCCAAAACACGTCGGAATCCTCGCCCAAGAACACCTGAAGCAGCAACACCAAGCTTGCGATAGCCCCGTTCATGATAGCGGCGCCATTTGGCATACCCGTGCGCTTGGAGCACAGCGAGAAGATCTTGGGCATGTTGCCGTGGCCCGCGGCATAGCAAGCCACCTGGTTTACGCCAAACGACCAGCAAGTCATATTTGCAAACAGCGTCACCATAAAGGCGATTCCGACCACGTCGGTTAGAGGATGCGCCGGCCCCAGCATAGCCGCCACGGCATCCACTATCCCTGAGTCAAGCGAGAGCTGCTCGGTGGGTACCGCCGCGCCGATTCCAATGCCGCAAAGTATATAAATAGCGGCGATGGCAATACCGCCCACAATAATGGCTCGGGGGATATCATGCGAGGGGTCCTTCATGGCTCCGGCAAAGGTTGCTACAACCTCGAATCCCATAAAGTTGAAGAGGATGATCGAGAGGTACGTTAACGATTTTGTGTCCGAAAAATCGGGAATGAACGTCTGAGGGCTCATATCGTTGGCAAAGCCCTGTGTACAAGCAAACCAGATGCCGCAGGCACCCACCACCAGCACGACAAAGACTTTAATAATCGCCCCGCCGTTCATGATCCACTCAGAATCGGAAACGGGTGAGAAAGCCAGCAACGTTACGCCCCAAACAAAGATGAGCTCGAGTGCAATCTTGACCCCCAGCGTCAGCTCGATGCCCCACAGAGAGTGAATGATGCTCGGAGCCATGCAGGCAAGACTTGCGATCCACAGGGGAAAATTAACCCAATAGCACCAGGAGCAGCGAGCACCCCATTTGTCGCCCAAACCTTCGCGGACCCAATCGTACAGGCCGCCGTATGAGTCATACGCGGTACCCAATTCTGCCACCACCAAGCCATAGGGCAGCAGGAACGTGACGATCAAAAACCCCCACCAGAAGAACTGAACGTTACCCATGGCGGAAGCGGGGGCTGCGGCCTCGATGGTAAATACCACGCAGATAACGGACAGCACCACGTCTATAAGAGAAAACTTCTTTCCAAGCATACGCCTGGTCCCTTCATGAGGAGAGCGGGACCGCTTGCCGACGGGCAGGCAGCGGCCGCGAGGCTCAAGATCAAGCAGGGTCCTCGCTCTTTTATCATCGTCCCAAAGGCCGCGAGGCGTTAGTTTATTCCGGATTAAAGTCCGTTTAAGAAGTTATAACCTGAATAAACCGGTTTAAATAAGCAGCTTAAATTACCAGCGCATGGTTTAGGATATTTTTGATACACCGTTCGCCAAATAATGCAGGGGCCTTTTGTTGATGTTCCCCCACGAGCCGAGGGATTAGGAAGGGGCGCTCATGGCAAGCTCGATTTTCTTCTTCTACACCCTGGGTATACTGATTGTTTTTATTGTCACGGCTGTCCTGTCAATTGCTGCCTGGGCATCTTCTGGACGCAAGCTCTTTATCTACGCTTCGGGCGCCTTCATTTGCTACACGGTGGAAATCATCGAGATTTTCTTCAACGAGCATATCTCGCAAAACCTCACCTTTACCGTCTATGAGTACTATGCCGTGAGCATGCCTATCCTGCGCACGCTCATCGCCACACTCTCCCAAGCGTTTATCTGGGCCACAGTTTTGCGCGCCCTCGACAAGCATTCCCAAAAGCTTCTTGTTATCCCTCCAACCGTCTTCCTTGCTGCCGAGGCCCTCATCCTTACCCTCATGCCGGCAGGGCGTTTTATGCAGTTTGCGTACTACACCACGCGCCAGGTTTTCCTGTTCTTTGTCCTGGGCTACATCGTGTATCACTACACGACTACCAAAGATGAAAATCAACGCATGCGCCTTGGCCGTTACAAGAAACACCTCGTTGTTACCGCAATCATGCTCGTATTTGTGCTCTTAGAAGACGCCTACAATATCCTTTGGGCACCCATGGGGACCAGCTACCAAGACATCATGCTCTATCTCTCGGAGCGCAATATCTCCGAGAATATCCTTGCTTGTTACCTCGCTGTGCTCATCATCCGCTATGCCTTTAGCGTGCTCTCGATTCGCCTGCGCGAGGCACCCGACAAAAACGATGTGACCGACCTCGAGCGCCATGTTGATGAGCAAATGGAGTTCTTTACCTCCAAGCACAAGCTTTCGAAACGCGAATCGGAAGTTCTCAAGCTCGTTGTACTGGGCAAGAACAACCAGGAAATCGCAAAGGAACTCTTCCTCGCCCTGGGAACGGTTAAGACCCACGTGCACAACATCATGGTCAAAACCGGCTGCGCCGACCGCGCAAGCCTCACTAAGGCCTTCTGGAACAATTAGAAAGAATGCTCGCCGGGCACATGCCAGCGAGCATCCTTTATCCGACCTGCATGTTTTTGCTACCAAACGGCAGCGGCAATGCCCTATTCGGTGTGGCGCACGCGCACGGCCCCCCGCACGATACACTTGCTTATGCCATAGGTAAGCGCAAAGTAGCCACCATAGGCAAAAAGAAAGACCACACAGATAAGACCCACGGTACCACCGATATCAAACCCGCCAAAAAGCAATACCAGGCTGATGATCACCCGCAGCGCGACCAGCGAATGTGCCAGGCCGACACCCAGCGGGAAGAAAAAGAGCACCGCCTGCTGCAAAAGAATCGAATGGTCGATAGCCAGCCTATCGCATCCCACCTCAGAAAGCACGCGGACGCTCTTGGAAGAATCGGCCACGCTTGAAAGCTGCTGGATGGAAATGATAGCCGCACAAGCAACTACCAGCACAAAACCGATGTATATGCAAAGATAGCTAATCATGCCGTTCATGCCATCGGTTTGCTCGATCATCTCGTTGCGATTGATCGACTCGCCCCAAAAGCCAATATTGGAACCATCGTCCTGGGAAATATTTGCACCGATACCCGTTCCAATGCCATTCGTGGAGGACAAATCTGCAAGCTCGGCATCGATCTTCCGGGCATCGGTCCCATCCTTGTAATTGACCAGCAGCGAGCTGTTCTGCAGGGCAAATCCCATCTGAGCCACAACCGCATCGGGCAAAACCACGGTGCCGGAATTTAAGCCCATTGCCGAATTGCGAAAAGCCCCCGCCTGCGGGTCGACTTTGTCCGCCCCTGGGACAAGCGTCTTGCCGCCCAGCGTGATCGTCGTACCAGCAGAAAGAATGCTATTGAACATGTCATCAAGCGTATCGCCCATATCGCAGGTGATGAGATACTGATCGTCCGCCAGATGAAGTTGGTCAAAACCACGAAACGCCAAATACTTGTTGTAGTCACTCAACCTGACAACCGGGATACCCTGATACATGACAGTAGCTTCGTCCATGCCCGCCGGCAACGTTGTTTTTGAACGGCGAATTAAATCGTCAAGCATGATCGAAGGGTCTTCTTCACCCGCAGGAACCGAAGAATAGATATCGACCTGTTGGACGCCCTTGGCAATCTTTGCGAAATCGACGCCCCGCTCCTCCAGCGCCGCCTGCACATCGTAGGGCTCACTCGGCATAACGCCCTTCGTTATCTCGCCATCTTCGCTCGATTCGACGAACTCGGAGTTGTTGTACATGACGTTGCAGGAAAAATCGGCCGGCGTGCAGCGAAGAAGGCTCGCGTTCATAGCGCTTGCAATAGACATACCGCAGGTAACCGACGTAATTGCAAAAAATAGGATCATGGCGATGATTGCCATGGACATCGAGATGGTATTGATCTTTGCTGCCAGCTGACGCACGGTAAACATATTGAGGCCGCGCCAGTACACTTTGCGCATGGCCTGCAAAAGCTTGAGGAGTAGTCCTGAAAGTCCAAAGAAAAAGGCAACCGTGCCCGCAGTCACCATGAGCGTAGTGATTCCAAAACGCCTCATGGCAAAACCAAGCTGGCCTACCGGAGCAGTAAACGGCAGGCCGTCGTGCAACAGGCGGCAATATGCCCAAATGATCAGCGCAAGGCCAACCAAGCAAACGATGCCCGACAACAGGGGGTTTCTGGTTTTGATGCTCTCGTGTCTGCGCTCTGCGCCCATGAGGTCCACAAGCTTGACGCGTACCACAACACGCAGGTTGAACAGCAGCGTCACCACAAAAATCGCGACAAGGCAGCCTATCGTTATAAACAGAGCGCTCGGCGAGATAAAGAAATGGAAATTCGAAATCTGGGTTTTAAAGAGCGATGCGGTAAAAAACACCATGAGCTGCGAAAGGGCGATGCCGCAGATGATGCCAAGTACAAGTGCCGCCCCCGAAACGATAAGCGTCTCATAGGCCATTATGCGCGCCACCTGTCCGCGTGTCATGCCCAATACCTGGTACAAACCAAACTCGCGCTTACGGCGTTTCATGATGAAGTTATTGGCATAGACCATCAAAAAGCCCATAACGGCCGCAAGGAAGATGGTGAGCCTGGAGAGCAGCTCGGACATGATCTCGCGCATGCCGGCAGTCTTGATGCCCGCGATATCAACCTGCAGTGAAATCGTATTGAAGGCATAAAAGACCGTCACGCCCAAAGCGAGCGTAAGCAGATAAATGAGGTAGTCGCGACTGGCGCGTCGAACGTTTCCCCAGGCAAGTTTACAAAGCATCGGACACCTCGCCGCCCATAATGGCAACTACATCCATGATGCGGTTGAAAAACGCCTGACGTGAATCATCGCCACGACGCAGCTCGGTAAAGATGCGACCATCGCGAATGAACAGCACGCGATTGGTATAGCTCGCTGCATAGCCGTCGTGCGTCACCATGAGCACCGTTGCATTATAGGTACGATTGAGGTTCTCGAAGTTCTCCAACAGCATGCGAGCGTTCTTGGAATCGAGGGCGCCCGTGGGTTCATCGGCCATAACCAGCTTGGGGTTTGTCACCAAAGCGCGCGCAGCAGCCACACGCTGCTGTTGGCCACCGGAAAGCTGGAAGGGGTATTTATCCAGTACATCGGAGATATTGAGGCGTGCAGCCATCTCCTGCACGCGCATGAGCGTCTCGTCAGCAGAAAGACGCCCGATGGTTAGCGGCAGCGCAATGTTCTCGCGCGCTGTAAGGGTATCGAGCAGGTTTGAATCCTGGAAAATAAAGCCCAGCTGTTCGCGGCGGAACTTTGCAAGTTTTGCGCTCTTAATTTTCGTAACGTCTTGACCGTCCACGAAGATACCGCCGCTCGTCACGGCATCGATGGTAGAAACGCAGTTGAGCAGTGTCGATTTGCCGGATCCCGAGGCACCCATGATGCCCACGAACTCGCCGGTTTCCACGATAAACGAAACATCGTTGAGTGCCCGTGTCACAGCGCCACGAGAACCGTATACCTTCTCGATATGGTTTACTTCCAAAACGGGCGGTGCGCCAACGCGCACGCTGTTCGCCTGTGCCGAAAACACTGGGGACATCGTATCCACTCCTTAGAATCAGCTTTCATCGTACGTCAAGAAACAGGGCATATGCTCGCTATCTATAGTCGTTTCTTAAGGAGCGAGGCGCCATCGATTTGGCTTACAGGGCCCTTGCACTTTTGTAAGACAGCACGGCGCGCCTACTTGCATGCGCGCCCCTTCGGGTAGAAAATAACCGCATCAAACTCGATCAACATACCGCAAAGGAGACCGCCACCTGTGAAAACCGTGCATGTAGCCGCCGGCATCATTCGCAATCCTCAGGACAACTCGGTACTTGCCGTCCAGCGTGGTTACGGAGACATGCAAGGGCTTTGGGAGTTTCCCGGCGGTAAGGTGCAGCGTGGAGAAACCGCCTACGACGCCTGTATCCGCGAGCTACAAGAAGAGCTCTGCGTCGAGGTGCACAACCTACGCGCCTTCTACACGGTTGAATATGACTATGAGGCGTTTCACCTATCCATGGAATGCTTCTTTTGCGATATCGCGCGCGGGAAGGTTTCTGCCGCCGATCAGCAAAAGGCCATCCGCTGGGTGCCGCAGCGCTCGCTCGCAGACCTCACATGGATGCCCGCCGATGTCGAACTCGTTCGCGCACTCATCGCCGCCGCAAAGGCAACCGATATCGCCCGCGAAATTCCCGATGCGGACCTGGAGTCCCCTACCCCCAAGCGGCCATCATCCGCCAAAAAACGCACCAAGAAAAGCCTGGTAGACACCTTGGATACTCAAGGGCTTTCTGCAAGCGAGACCGAACTCGTGCGTCGCCGTGCCGCAATCAAAAAGTCCATGCAGGGCAACAAGCGCGCCAATACCAAACCCGAGATGCTCGTGCGCCAGCGTCTGCGCCAAGCGGGCCTCACGGGCTATCGCCTGCAGTGGAAAAAAGCCCCCGGCAGGCCGGACATCGCCTTCCCCGGCCGCAAGATCGCCATCTTTGTCAACGGTTGCTTTTGGCACCGCTGCCCACACTGCAACCCCAGCGTACCTAAGCGAAACGTCGAGTTTTGGGAAGCGAAGTTTGCACGCAACGTCGCGCGCGATGCCAAGGCACAGGCGGAACTCGCTAAAGCCGGCTGGACGAGCATCGTTATCTGGGAATGCGAGCTCAAGCGCAATCGCATCGACCAGACAATGGAACGCGTTATCGACACCGTTCGCTCGGCACGGTAGCTAAAGGCAAGCTCCCACACTAGCGAACTGTGACCGGCTGGGCCATGATCCAATCCAGATCTTCGTCGAGTTTGGGCATGTGCTTAACCTTGAGGCCGTTTGCCAGCACGCCGCGGCACATCACATGTTCAAGGTGGCTTAAGCGCGAAAGATCTTCCAGTGGGTTGTTACGGCAGACGATGATATCGGCCGCCTTACCCACCTCGATAGTTCCGGTCTCTGCGCCCAGACCCAAAAGCTCCGCATTGACCTGCGTGGCGGTATGCAAGGCAAACGTCGTGGATACTCCCACGTACTTGGCAAAATAGGCAACCTCGCGCCACATGTCGTACTGGGTGACATATGGACAGCTCGAATCGGTTCCCAAGCCCACGGGAATACCCGCATCAAGTGCCTCGCGTGCGCATTTGATGATTCCCTCGCATACAATATCGCCGTTGAGCTTTTGAACCTCTGTCGATGCCGTTTTCTCGGGATTGAGCAGCACAAACGGCAGGGCCGGAGAGATGGTACAGGTGAGCGACGCAGGACGCCCGGGGAGCTGCGTTCCCGCCGCGCCGAGGAATAGGTCGCGCACTTCGTCGGTCATGGGTGCGCCGTGCTCAATAGTATCCACACCCGCTTGCAAGGCAACCTTTACGCCCTCAGTGCTCTCGACATGCGCCATAACGGGGAGCCCAAGGTCATGGGCCGTTTTGCACGCAGCTCGCGCCACCTCGAGCGACATGCGCAAAACGCCCGGCTCCCCCGGAACCTCGGCGTCAAAGCCGCCTCCCGTCACGAAGAGCTTGATAGCGTCGGCACCGCGCGCGGACAAATCGCATACGTAGTCACTCGCCTCTTGCGGCGTTGTGGCCACCTGGGCAAAAAGGCCTGCACCATGACCATTGGGCACGGTGATGCCCGTACCCGGCGCCACGATGCGCGGGCCAAGATAACGCCCAGCGTTGATAGCATCGCGCACAGCGATATCGGCATACAGAGGATCACCCGCACCGCGCACACACGTCACGCCACTTGCAAGCTGCTGCTGAGCCGAGCCTTTAAGAATATGGCGCACAATCATGCGGCCAGGGGCATTATCCAAGCGGCGCATGAGGTCGCCGGCGTTTCCCGCCGACACGGGCTTGCCCGAGCCGCAAAAATGCACATGCATGTTGATAAGACCCGGCAGCAGATAAGAATCATGCAGGTCGATCACCTCGGCCTCGGCGGGCAGCTGAGCCGTCGCCGCAGGCTCAATGCGCACAATGCTGCCCTTGTCGACAAGCACGGACATACCGCGCTGCGGCTCCATGTCACACGTGCCATCGAGAATCGTCGCATTAATGAATGCAAACATGCGCTCTTGCTTCGCTGCCATGGTAACTCCCCTGCATCATTTGGATACATGTGTTGCTTAACGTTTGAGTATACGGGAATCAGCCGTGCAGCAGCCCCATGAGGCCCATCAATCCACCAGCGGCGTTTACCGCGCAGCCCCGTGCAACAAAAAAGCCCGTCACCCCAAACGGAATGACGGGCACGCGAAACCAACGTCTCCAACCTTGTTTACAGCAGGGAAACCCGCTGCAAGGAACTACTTGAGCGACGTTCCGCAGTAGATGCAGAAGTTCATAGATTCGTCGACTTCCTTGCCGCAGTTAGGACAATGCGGGGCTGCAGGGGCAAAGAGATCTGCCACCTTGCTTCCGCAACCGGCGCAGAACTTGTCAGTGGGCTGAAGAGTCGTGCCGCACTTGGGGCAGGTGCGAACCTTTGCGGGCTCGGGCTCGGGTTCGGCTGCGGGCTCGTCGGCAGACTCCAACGGCTCTTCCACAGCAGCTGCTTTCGCAGCAGCAGCGGCCTCGGCCTCGGCGCGCGCGGCCTCTTCGGCGGCTCGGGCAGCCTCTTCCTCGGCAATACGAGCCTGCTCGGTCTCATACTCGGCACGGGCGGCCTCAATTGCCGCGTTCTGTTCATCAATCGCCGCGTTAATGGCGTCTACCTCGGCAAACTCATTGGCAAAACGGGTAGCGAGCTCGGTTTCACGCGCGGCCGGGTACAGTGCCTCGCCCAGCTTGGCATAGGCGGGACCAAACGCTTCACGCAAACGCGCAATCTCATCTTGCGCAGCCTGTACTTGCACGTTCAGCTCTTCTTCGGTCATTATGACACCTGCCAATCTTATATGGGCCAAAGGCATAGCCATCATCGAGTTGGCGCTATTGTATACCGCGCCGCATGAGCTTTGCTTCGCACATCTACAGAAGCGCCGAAGCTAAGCGCAGACAGCGCAAGCGCTACATTAGTTTCGTCTCTTCGAGCTTCTCGATAATCCAGTTATTCGCACGGATCACCGGACGTCGGAACAGCAGGCCAAGCGCCAAGGACGGCAACAGGTACAGGGCGAGGATACCCATCTCGATCCAGACTTCAGCCCCATATGAACCCGCGATGGCCGCGTGCATGGCAGCAATACCATGCGTGAAGGGCAAGAACGGGTAGACCGACTGGAAGAACGGCGCCGTCATCTCAATGGGGAACGTGCCGCCCGAACCGCCCACCTGCATGACCAGCAATACCACCGCGAGCGCTTTGCCGATATCACCAAACGAAACGGTAAAGGTGTAGATGATATTGGAGAACACCAAGCTCGCGATCCATGCCGCCAAGATGAACTGGAACGGATGGATGCACTGAATGCGGAAGAACAAAATGTCACCCAGGCATACGAGCGTTGCCTGACACAGCGCGAGCATGCCAAAAAGCATGTAGCGGCCCAGATAAATCTCGTGCAGGCGGAACGGCTTTAGCTCGTTGAGCAGTTTATCGTCCACCGAGACCTTCATCATGGCGGCAAGAACGATGCTTCCCACCCACAGAGAGAGAATCGTGTAGAACGGTGCCATGGAGCTGCCATAGTTCTTGATGGGATAGATGGCCTTGCGGTCGATTCCCACCGGCGCTGCAAGAGCATCGGCGAGTCCCTCGGGATCTTCGCCGATAATCGAGCGGATGGACTCAAGGTCGTTATTGGCAACCGCGGTATCGAGCTTTTCCTTGATGGTGGAAAGGTCCTTGCCCGCATTGGTGAGCGCTGTTGAGGTGTCGCTCAACACGCCATTGAGGTCGTTGAGGTTGCCGCTCAGCGAAGCAGCTGCATCAGAAAGCGACGCCACCGTGTCATCCAAATTCTTCGAGATATCGGCGCTTGAGGCGGCAATGCCCGAGATGGTGGACTGGAGCTGAGAAGCCTGATCTTTCAGGTTGCCCTCATAGTCGTCTTTCACGCCGCCGATGCCCGACTTGACCTGCGCGATCAGATCGGTGACCTCTTTTTTGGTCGCAGCGACATCCGCCGCACCGGAAGACAGCTTGGAAGCCGCATCCGAGATACCGCTCGACAGGGTATCGTACGAATCGGCAAGCTTGTCCACGCTTGCAGCAACCTGGTCAAGTTGGGCGGAAACCTGCGGGAACTTGGTCTTTAGATCCAAGATCTCCTGCTGGATACCGCGAATCTCCTCGGCATGCGAGCTCAAGTTATCGGCGATATCGTTAAGCTGGCTCACGGTAAGGTCCACATGGTTGCCCGCGTCAGTAAACGCCTGATCCACCGCACTCGATACCGCATCAAAGCTGCCTGTACTATCCTGCAGCGCCTGGTTGATAGAAGACGTGGCTCCCGAAAGCGCGGACTTGATATCGTCAAGTCCGTTTTGAGCATCCGTGAGAAGCTGGCTTGCCGCGTCAGACGTGCTCGAATTCTGCGATAACGAAGAGCCGGCATTGGCAAGCAGGCCCGAAGAAGACGCAAGGACGTCCGAAAGGGAGGACACCGACTGGCCGGCACGCGTCAGCTCGTTGGCCCCATCGCCCAGCGAGGAGGACAGATGCGCCACGAAGTTCGCCACCTGGTCGCTATCCATAAACTCAAGTAAGCTCGAGGCGGTTGCCAAACCGATATTGCCAATCGTTTCGGTAAACGTCTTGTTGATCTGGTTTTGGACAGCGCTGGAGCCCTTTTCGGTCACGATCTGCGCAATCGCGTTGACCTTTTGGTTCTCGTAATACTCGATATCCGAATGCTTCACCTCGGTAGAGAACAGCGTCATCATGTTGGCGCTGAAGTCGGATGGAATCACCACGGCGGCATAGTACTTACCCGATTTGACGCCATCGACCGCTTCGTCCTTATCCACAAAGGTCCAGTCAAAGCTATCGTTGGCGCGCAGAGAGTTGACCACCGAGTCGCCAATGTTCACCTCGACGGGGATCAAATCGCTCTTGTAGCCCTTGTCGGCATTGGCAACAGCTACCTTGAGATTGCCGGTATTGCCATACGGATCCCAGCTGCCCGCAATGTTGAACCAAGCGTAGAGAGCAGGAACCACAACAAGACCCACGACCACGACCATGCCGATAACGCTATGGAGCACATTTTCGCAGTCACGACGGAAAAGCTTCAGGATATTTTTCATTCGGCATCACCGCCCTTCGTGTTTGAATCGTCTTGCTTGAGGTGCGCCCCCGGCAAGGGAGCGGTTACATCCAGATCTTGCACCGCGCCCGGCTCCGCATGGGCGCCGAGAGGTGTGGAGTTAGCGGCGGTGTCCTCATCGGCATCGTCAACGACATCAGCGGGTTTTTTGGCAGTCTTTGCCGAACGCTGCGGTGCTACCGACACGCCAAACATCTTTGCCACTCCAGGCATAGCCGAGGTGTGCTCGCGGATCTCGTTGCGCAGGCTCTCGTCAGACAGAGCAGAGACGCGCATCTGCGTATTAAGGCTCTCGCGCACGTACTCGAGATTGATGAGATAGGCAGCGATGACAATAACGCTGACGATCCACAACACGAGCATCCAGATGCGCCCGTTGTTATCCAAATCGAGCGTGGACGTCAGAATAAAGAGCAGGAGCTGTACGCCAAAGATGGCGAAGAAGCCCGCCTTCACACGACTGCCGTACGTACGAGCAAAGCGCGCTGCGCGCTCGATCAACGCCTGGCGGAACCCAGCGGTATCGAGAATGGCGCGCATGGCCGTGCGCAGCGAGTAGCGCCGGCGCGGCAAGTCGTCCTTCTCGCAGATCATCACACCGGTTGCGGCGAGCTGGCGATCGAACAGTAGATTGAGATTGAGCAGCAAGGGGCGCAGCCACACGCCGATCCCCAAAGCGATTGCCACAAAGATAAACAACACGCCCAGGTTGATGATGTAGTTCATGCCATACATGCCACCCACGCACTCGCGCATGGCGTTAATACCGTAGGTAAAAGGCAGCAGCGGGTGCAGCCAGTTAAAGAAGGGCGGCATCATTTCGATGGGATACATGCCCGAAGATCCCGGAATCTGCACGATGACCAATATGACGCCGATAGCCTTGCCAATGTGTTTGAAGGCCACGCTCAGCGCGTAAATGATATTCACGTAGACAAACGAGATGCACATGCCCGCAAGGACAAACAACACCGGATGCAGGCACTGAACACCAATGATCAGGTCGCCCACGCAGACGATAATCGCCTGCATGATTCCCAGAAGCATCATCAGCAGCCAGCGGCCAAAATAGCCCTCTTTTGCCGTGTAGGTGTCAATGCCCTCGCGGTCGACCTCGAGTTTGAAGATGGCGATAAGCACGTAGCCGCCCACCCACAGGGCGAGGTTGGTGTAGAACGGCGCGATGCCCGAGCCAAAACTCGCCACGGGGTACACCACCTTGCTCTTGATCTTCACCGGCGAGGTCATGAAGTCGGCGATGTCGTCGACATTGACGTCGAGCAGGTCGGCAAGCTGGCCCGCTACCTCGGAGCTGCGAAGTGCCGCGACGTCGTTTGCGGCCACATCGAGCTTTTGCTGAATCGTCGCCAGCTGATCACTCGTGTCGGCGAGCGTAGCCTTCGCCTGGTCGAGCAGGGAAGAAAGCTGGGTGAGCGACGAGCGCGCCTGAGAAATGGTGGGAGTAAGCGAAGCCAGAACGCCCTTAAGGTCCCCCGAGCAATCAGAGAACGAATCGAGGCCCGAATTGAGCTGCGGAATCACGCTGGTATTGAGGTCTTCTTGCATCTTTCCCAGCGCCGTCACGCCATCTTGCACACTCGTATTGATGGAATCAGAGGCGTTGGCAAGATTGCCAGCATCCGTCTTGATGGCGTCGCTTTGCGCCTGAAGGCCGCTCACAACGCCGGCCAGGTTGTCGTTTTGCTGCTGCAGCGAAGAGATAATCCGCGCGATAGAGCTATTGAACTCGGCATCGTCGGGCAGCGTGCTGCGCAGTGCCTCGATGGCGGCATTGTTCTTGTCCACGAGACCCTGAACATCCGAGAGGGCAAAGTCGACCTTGGTCTGGGCCGCAATCACCGTGCCCGAGAGCTTGCCCACGGCGGCATTTGCCTTTGACGAAGCCTGCGCCAAACCCGTGCTGCCCTGCGCAAGAGCGCTTGAAAGTGAGGCGTGGAGCTTGGCAGCAGAGGTACGAGTCGACGTAAGAAGTTGATTTCCCTGGTCGAGGGCATCGTTGAGGGAAGGCATCTGCCCACTCAAGCCGCCGAGCGCGGCATCCGCCGAAGCAATGGCATCTTTGGTGGTATCAATCGTGCCGGTCATGCCATCGAGTGCATCGCGCACCTTCTGCACCGAGCCGCTTGCGTTTTGAATGGTCAGGACAAGGTTGTCCTGGGCGGTCTGCGCGCCCGCCTCCAAGTCGACGCCCGCCTTCTGCGCGATCTCCACCACCGTCTGGCTCACGGTGGAGACAAAGGTCTCGTTAACCTGCTCTTCCACCGTATTAGCACCCGTATCGGTCACCTTGACGGCAACGGCGCTCTTCTTCTCGTTGACGTAGTAGGTCAGTTTGGGCTGGTGGAAGTCGCCCGAGAGCATGCTTAGCATGCCCTCGCTAAAGTCGGACGGGATGACGAGCGCGGCGTAGTACTTCCCTGCCTCGACACCTTCTTTGGCCTCCTTTTCGGAGTCCACAATGGTCCAGCCCAGCTGGTCATTGTCCTTGAGCTTGTCGATAACCTCGTCGCCAGCATTAAGCTCGCCTACCAAATCGTTGGTAGTGCCTTTGTCGTTATTGGCGACAGCGATTTTGATGTTCTGGGTGTTTCCGTACGGATCCCAGTTGGCAACGATGTTGTACCAGGCATAAAGCGACGGAATGATGCATACGCCGATGGTGATGACAAGCGCAACGGGATTGCAGAGCAGTCGTTTGATGTCGCGCTTGAAGATTGCGAGGGCTTTTTTCACGCAGAGCCGTCCAATCACGAGTTCGAGTGAGCTACATTTAAGCCTATTCTACGCGTACATCTGTACATCTGCGCAGCCCAGGCCATATTTTTAACGCAACGAAATATACTACAAGTGTATATAAATGTACACTTGTAGAAAATCTCTCCAAATCGTTTCGATATTTGGGAAGCGGGCCCTCCGCCCCTTCCCTCTGAGATATGGCGCTCTCCCCGGGAGTATTCGCAAAGCCGCACTCCCGGGGAGAGCGGCACAACCCCACAAGCAGATGTCCTCGCAGTAGATTCCCAACGCCATAAGAGAAGGGCCGGTCCCTTTCAGTCGGACGAACGTTCGTGCAACCACGTTCGACTGACTGAAGGGGACCGGCCCGAGGGGATTCGCAGGCGTTAATCTACGCTAATCTACATGAGCTCGCAGACGCTTGCGGCAAACGCCACGGGATCCTCGGGAAGAATGCCCTCGACCAGCAACGCCTGGTCATACAGAAGGCCGGCGTACAGCTTGATCTTCTCGGCATCGCCCGCCTCGTTTGCAGAAACGAGCTTCTTAAAGACGGGATGCTTGGCATTGAGCTCGAGCACGCGCTGGCTCTTGGGCATGCCGTCGGGCGCACCCTCGGGACCCTTCTGAAGCACCTTCTCCATCTCGAGCGAAAGCGGGCCTTCGGTGGTGATGCAGGCGGGGGCATCGGTCAGGCGCGCGGAGACGGCGACTTTCTCGACCTTGTCACCGAGCGCCTCCTTCATAGCGCTAAAGAGGTCCTCGTTCTCCTTGGTGGCGTCCTCGGCCTCCTTCTTCTCGTCCTCGGTCGCCAGGTCAAGATCGCCGGTCGCGACGTTCTTGAGCTCCAGGTGACGATCCTCGACCTCGGGCTCGGCGCCATCGGCAACCGCCTTCTCGGCAGCCTCGCGAGCAGCGTCATCCTCGTAGACCTTGGGCATATCAGCAGCCACGTACTCACGCATGGCCTGGAACGTGAACTCATCCACATCCTGCGTCAGCAGCAGCACGTCATAGCCGCGGTCGAGCACGCCCTTTACCACGGGCATCTTGGCCAAGCGCTCGCGCGAATCGCCGGCGGCGTAGTAGATGAGCTTCTGGTCCTCGGGCATCCGGTCCACATAGTCGGTGTGGCTCATCCAGCAAACGGTTTTTGAGGGTATATCCGCAAAAAGCTTGCTGCCGTTATCCATGATCCGGTAACAACAACGGATGAGCTGATTCCCTCCGGCGAAACGTCCTCCTATCGCAGCAACCCTCTGCGCCTTGCGGAATTTACCCTGTCAAGACGTGAACCGGCATATGTCGGCAGAGCGAAAGAGATTGCAAAACTTGAAGGCGAACGCCGCAGCGGTGCAGTGCCGGCGGAAATTGTCGAAACGCTGGACCGTGTCGGCAACGGTGCAGAGCTTGCGAACAATACTCAGTTCGGCTCATGCGTGTTTGCGAACAAACCCGGTGACGGTTCTGCACGCGAACAGGCGGCTTCTTGTCAAAAGGTTTTGGGAGGTTTCGCAAATATCTGCTATGAATATGCAACGAAACGCTACCGCAGCAACTGCATCAACTGGGGCATTTTGCCGTTTACCATTGACGACGGAACTGAATTCAACTATGAACCCGGCGACTGCGTTTTCGTGCCCGGTATCCGCGCAGCGGTTGAAAACGGCACAGAAAACATTCCCGCAAAAGTCATAAGGCAGAACGGTGATGTGTGCGATATTATGCTTCACCTCAGGGGGCTTACTCCGGATGAAAAGGAGATTATCCTTGACGGATGCCTGATGAACTATTATGCGGCAAGAGCGGAATAAGCAAAGAGCGGGATAAGAACCGAAAGCAACCGGCGGGCGTTTCCGTGAACGATTCCGGAAACGCACCGCTTCCGAACAATATTAATACAAATTTGAACATGGAAGGAAATACCGATGGAAAAGATTAAGATGACAACCCCGATAGTCGAAATGGACGGGGACGAGATGACGCGTGTGCTTTGGGGCATGATAAAAGACGAGCTGATTCTGCCTTTTATTGACCTTAAAACGGAGTATTACGATCTTGGCCTGCTGCACCGCAACGAAACTCAGGACAAAGTGACCGTTGACGCTGCGAACGCAACCCGCAAATACGGCGTTGCAGTCAAATGCGCAACAATAACCCCGAACGCACAGCGCATGAAGGAGTATCCGCAGCTTACCGAAATGTGGAAAAGCCCGAACGGAACAATTCGTTCAATTCTTGACGGAACGGTTTTCCGCGCACCGATACTCATCGATTCCATTCATCCCGTTGTTAAAAACTGGAAAAAGCCCATTACCATTGCCCGTCATGCCTACGGTGATGTTTATAAAAGCGTTGACATGTACACGACCGAACCCGGCACCTGCACAATGACTTTTGTCGGCGAAAGCGGAGACACCAAAACGCTCACCGTGCAAAAGGTTGACGGTCCGGCGGTGTGGCAGGGTGCGCACAACAAGGAAAAGAGCATCCGCTCGTTTGCAAAGGCTTGCTTTAAATATGCAATTGACACAAAACAGGATTTGTGGTTCTCAACAAAGGACACGATCGCAAAGATTTACGACGGCGAGTTCAAACGCGTGTTTGAAGAAGAATTCGAGAACAATTATCGTGCTGAATTTGAAAAACTCGGATTGACATATTTCTACACGCTGATTGATGATGCCGTTGCCCGCGTTATCCGCAGCGAAGGCGGATTCATCTGGGCGTGCAAAAACTATGACGGCGATGTTATGAGCGACATGGTATCGACCGCATTCGGTTCGCTTGCAATGATGACTTCCGTTCTTGTTTCTCCGGACGGCACAACCGAATACGAAGCAGCGCACGGAACAGTCACAAAGCACTATTACCGTCACCTTAAGGGCGAAGAAACTTCAACAAACCCGATGGCAACCATTTATGCATGGACGGGTGCGCTCAGAAAACGCGGACAGCTTGACGGCATTACGGAGCTGCAAACTTTCGCGGACAAGCTTGAAGCAGCCTGCGTTGAAACGCTCAACAGCGGAATCATGACAAAGGACCTTGTCGGGCTTGTGGATGACCCCGCTTCCGTGAAGGCCGTCACGAGCGCGAAGTTTATTGCTGCCATCCGAGAAAAACTTGAAAGGACTCTTGCCTGAGCAGCCTGAGAAAGTTTTTACGGATATAATTCGGATATTAATCGGGGCAGGCCGAAAATATCAGCCCGCCCCGCGATGAAAAAAGATTTGAAAACTGTCGAAAATGAATTCGCAGGGAGGCAATCACAAACAATGGAACTTAAAACTAACAGCACCGCCGGAACGATGGAATCCAGTGACATAATGATAATGCTTGAGCC
>OLSA01001149.1_pt1 | contig 22568 bp, 8 predicted proteins | sample 1672731 | NCBI WGS metagenome assembly OLSA01 (sample SAMEA3136718, study PRJEB25190) | human gut metagenome | biome: human gut; feature: human-associated habitat; material: faeces | place: Austria | collected 2013
TTCGCATCCGCCTCCACGATGCCGGCCGACACGAGCGCGCGGTAGCGTTGCGCGGTGTTGAGCCGTTCGGCGATGCCGGCGAGCGCCTGCAGATCGTCGGCGGACAGACCGAATCGTGGCGTGGCGAGCAGCCGCATGAGCGCGGCGCTGTCGGTGTGGTCGCATACGACGTGCAGCAGGGCGAGGATGTCTTTGATTTCGGGACGTTCCAGGAGTGCGGCCTGGCCGACGACGAGTGTGGTGAGGCCGGCTTGTTCCAGTGCGTCCTCGTAGGCTGGCATCTGCGTTTTGGAGCGGAACAGGAGCGCCACGTGCGGACGGTTGTCTTTGGCTCCGTCGGCGAGCTCGTTTTCGGTTGGCGTGTGCAGTGCGATCGCTTGTTTGGCGAAGCGTACGATGGCGTCGATTTCCTGGCCGAATGTGGCGTAGCCGAGCACGCCGAGCGTACCTTCGGGGGCATTGTCGATATTGGCGAGCGGGGGCACGTCCACTTCGCGCATAAGCGAACTGCCGCGACGTCTGGCGGGCAGGCGCAATGGTTTCGTCAGATTGTTGGCCGCTTCGAGCACCATGCGCGAGTTACGTCGGGTGACGGTCAGCGTGTAGGGCTTGTCGGTGGCGTCGTGGCCGAAGTCGTGTTGCAGCATGCGGAATGCGCCGGGGCTGGCTCCTCGCCATGCGTAGATCGATTGGAAGGGGTCGCCGACGGCGTTCACCGCGCTGCGATGGGTGGAATCGGCGTGGAACAGTGCGGTCAGGAGGGCCGCCTGCGTGGTGGAGGTGTCTTGGTATTCGTCGAGCAGCACGTGCGTGTAGCGTTTGCGGTAGGTGGCTCCGATGGAGGGGAATCGGGTGACGAGTTGGAATGCGGCGATGGTGAAGTCGCTGAATTCGGCCATGTTGAGGGCGCGTTTTTCGGCGTGGTAGTCGGCCACGAGGTCGAGTAGCAGGTCGCGTTTGCGGGCCGTGCCGGCCAATTGCGCGGTCTTGTAGACGCAGAGTTGGTGGCATTGGGCGCGGTATTCGCGCATGCGGGTTTCGAAGGCGGTGTCGGATTCCTTTTTCTTCTGTTTCGGAGCCTTGCCCACTTTCGGCTCGTCATCGGGAACGTCCTCGTCTTCAAGCGCTTTGGCCACTTGCGCCACGAACGCCTTATCCCATGCGCGCACGCGTTCCACGGCTTCGTCGAAGCTGGTGCAGTCGCTGCCGATCATGGCTCCTGCGATGGCGTTGGATAGGGTGAACACGTTGCCGGCGATGGTGGAGAATTTGCCGAGTTCGTCGCCGCCTTGGTCGAAGGCCATGAGCTGGTCCATGTGCTTGTCGAGCACGGTGTGGATGAGCTGCAGCGCTCCGGCTTCGCTCAATGGCTGCGTGTTTTGGTCGAAGCCGACGAGCAGGCCGTATTGGCGCACGATGGTTTGGAAGAACGCGTCATAGGTGGAGACTTCCGGTTTGAGGAAGGCGACGCGTGTACCGCGTCCGGCTTGGTTGCGTGTCACGGCAGCGGAGACGCGCGAAAGCAGTTCGGAGGCGGCTTTGCGTGTGAAGGTCAGGCCCAGAATCTTCTCGGGACTGATGCCCTGGTCGATGAGGGTGATGATGCGGCGGGTCATGGTGTAGGTTTTGCCGGAGCCGGCGCCCGCCACCACGACCACGTCCTCGTATGAGGGGGCTTGGATGACGGCGGCCTGTTCCGGACTGTCGGTGAATTTCGGCGTGGCGGCCGGCACAGTGCCCATCGCATCGCCCTTTGCTGTGGCCCCGTTCGTTGACATGCTTCCGTTCATACCGTTACTCCCGTTCATGCCACGGTCCTTTCGAATACGGTGTTCTGCTCGCCTTGGCAGGCCGGGCAGACCCCACTGCCGTACGTTCTGCAGTATCCGACGTGTTCCACGGTCGGACGCGCGGTGATGCGGGTGGCCCGGCTCGCCGCGGCCGCATAGAAGACGCGGGCGATCATGGTCAGCGACCATACCGTCATCTTCGACCGCGATTCCAGAAGTTGCTTCCAATGTTCTTCGCTGACCTGCGCCGGCCGTTCGACGTCGTCGAGGCCGCTGGTGAAGACGCTGGCCATTTTGGGCACGTATTTGCGGGGTATGAAATCGCCCGCGTTGATGCTTCCGCCGGCGAACAGCGCCTGCTGGTGGTACGCTTCGTCGCCTTGCCCTTTGCGTGGCGCGGGTGCCGCGTATTCCATGACGTGGAACAGGGCGCTTTGGGTGATGTCCGGCATGGCTGCGATCGCCTGCGCGCCGCGTTTTCCGCCGTGTTCCGGGAATGCGAGGCCCAGCTGGTAGCAGACGAGCTGCAGGTCGCTGAACAGGGAGCGTCCGTTTGGCACTTTGCCGGTTTTGTAGTCGATCAGCCGTACCTGTTCGCGGCCGTCTGCGGTACGGCGGTGTTCAAGACGGTCGATTCTGCCCGACAGGCGTACGGTGAGCCGGTCGCTCATGCCGGTTTCCGGCCAGCCGTCGACGAGCGCGCCCATGATGGCGATGAGTTCGTCGCGGGAGATCGGAGCGTTGCCGTCGATGGCGTTGTAGGCGTCGAGGATGTCGTCGAAGTCGAATCGCGCGGCGAACTGCCGTTCCGCTTCGGCATGGTCCAATGTTCCCACGGTGATGGTTTCGGTGTTGTTCGACGGGTATCCCGTACGGTTCGACTTGACGAAATATGTGGCGATGTTGCGCAATGCGACCGACGCCTTCGCGTCCTTGCCGAGCGCCTTGTACCGTTCCTCGGGGTCGTCGATGGCGTTGAGGTCGCCACGTAGGGTCTTGTATCGGCTGATCATCCATTGGGCGATTTCGTCGATGTTGTCCTCGTCGCTTACCGCGGTGTGGTTTTGGGGCAGGTCGAGGCCGGCTTCGGTGGCCTGTTGCGCGACGGCGTGGATGAGCGAGCCGAAGCTGGTGGCCGCGCTGCCCATGCGTGGGCCGGCGAAACGGTTCTCCAGCATCCAGCACACCGGGCACGCCCACAAACTGTCCACGGCGGATGGAGAAAGGGTGACCACGTCGGATTGGCCGTCTGTTTTTTCGATGGATTCCGGTTGTTCGATAAGCTTCGCCTTGTCGGCATGCTCCGTTTTTCCGTCAGATTCCATCTTGCCGTCGATTCCCGTCATATCGTCGGCTCCCGCATGTTCCGTAAGGAACGCCCAATTGTCGGGATTCGCGGCGGCGATGCCATGCGATGCCAACAACGCCAAGGCTTGCGCGGCATCGCGCGCTTGGGGGGAATCGGTCGGCGCATGGGCCAGCACGCTTCGCGCGGCGGCGACCAGGCCACGTGGGCCGGCCTCCAGTCCCGCGTATTCGCCGGCCTCGCCGACCGCCGTGTACACGCGTGTTTCCGCATCGGCATCCCGGTCGCGGTCGAACCATTCCGGCAGGTAGCCGTAGAGGAAGTCGGACGGCACATGGTCTTCGTTGAGGACCGCGCTTACCGTCACGCGCTCATCGGCGCGGGTGAGCGCCACAAGGAGGCTTTTCTGTTCGGAGGCGAGCACCGCGGCGAGCTGCGCGTTTTCGCGGCCTGCGGAGGTGACGATGTCGTCGGACAGTCGTCCATGCAGCATGATGTCGGCGAGCTCCTCCCCGCCGAACAGGGTGTTGCGCGGCGCGAGGTTCGGCCATTGGCCTTGTTGGAACGCAGGCATGAATACTAGTTTCCAATGTTTTCCGGCAGCTCCGGCGGGCGTGGCGAGCGTCACGGCCTGATCGATCGGCGCGGTGTGCGCCAGGGAGTCGGCTTCGATGGCGAGCGCGCGGACCTGTTCGATGAACGCGTCGATGGTGTGCGCTGTCGTCACGCCGTTCGATTCGCCGCCGGACGCGTAGCTGAACAGGCGCATCGCGGTGTCGAGCCGGTCGTTGGCCGCGCGGCCTTCGGCGTTGTTGCGCAACGCCGTTTTCTGCCAGATTTCGGCTTTGCCGAACGCCTGCCATGCACAGTCGAGCATGTATTGCGGTTCGTGGGATGTCAGGCGTGCCTCCGACCGCAGGGTATCGTCAAGCGTTTTCCACAGGCGTGCGAAGGCTTGCGCTTGGGGGTCTTTGCGGCCCAGTACGGAGGCGATCGCGTCGAGCACGCGGTCAGTGTCGCCTTCCAATAGCAGGATGTACAGCGCGTTCATGCCGAAGGATGGTTCGTCCGCGTCCTCAGCGGCACGCTCTCCCGTCATCAGCCGGTCGTCGGTGTCGATTGCCGGCAGGCCCATGTCGGCAGCGTTTTCCGTGTCCGACGCCGATGCCGCCACGCGTGCGGTGTGGAAGGTTTCGACGTAATCGTTCCAATCGTCGATCAGCTGTGGCAGCAGCGCGCGTCCGGACGTGTCGGACGTGGTCGGATCGGCTGTATCGTCATGCAAAACCGTGGCCAGCGAGCCGAGCGCGTTCATCGCCGATTCGACCACGCACAGCCGAGCCGGACGTTCGCCGGGGGTGGTGATCAGCGGCGAGTTCATGATTGATGCGACGCGTGAGCGCACGTATGCGCCGGCCGTGTCGAGGTTCATGGACGAGGTGGCGATGCCTTGCCGTTTCAGTTCGGCCAGTTCGATCATGGAGAACAGGCCCTGCACGAACGGTTCGTCCTTGAGGGGGCGGGTCACGCTCGAATAGCGTACGGGCACGCCGTCGGCGCGTAGCCGTTCGCCGAACGTGCGCACAGTGGCGTTGTCGTGGGCGATCACGGCCATGTCGTTCCAGTCGCGGCCGTGTTCGAGATGTTCGGTTTTGATTTTCCACACCACGTCGTCGAGTTCTTCGACGGTGGAACGGTACATCGCGGCTTCAAGACTGCCGTCGCGCGTCTCCGGTATGGCGATGGCCGGCATTTTGCCGGGGCGGTTCGCCAGCGCGTCGTCGGTCGATTCCGTGCTGGCGATGGTCAGGCTCACGCGGCTCGCCACCGCGGCCAGGTCCGTACCTTCGGCCATATGGGACGGTTCCAGCCGTACCAGTCGCGCGCCCAATCGCGATTGCGCCATGTTGAACAAATATTCAGGGTACGATCCGCGGAACGTCTGCACCGCCTCGTCGGGGTTGCCGACGAGCAACAGACGCACGCCACGGTTGCGCAATGCGGTGAGAAAGTCGAAGCCGGCGAGTGTGGCGTCCTGGAAATCGTCGACGATGACGAGTTTCGGCAGGTCGGACGTTTCGGCTTCGTTCACGGCGGCCGCGGCGTCGATCATGAGCTGCGAGGCGTCGAGACGGTATTGGTCCGGATATGCCTCGTTGATGGCCTGGTTGTATTCGGCACGCAGCGCGAAGGCGAGCCGCCATTGCACGCGCAGTCGTTCGCGTCGTTCGTCAAGCGTGCCGTGTTCGTCGGCAGCGCGGGAAATCAGCGCGTCTTCGAGTTCCGGTTTCGCGCCGATCTCGTTCATGCGGGCAAGCATGTCGCGCAGCTGGTTGGCGAAGGCGTCGGTGGCGTCGTCCACCACCATGCCCGACCAGTCGGCGACCACGAAGTAGGTGCGCAATAGCGCGCAGGCGGAGCATTCGTCGCCGTGCTCGGCATGTTCGGCATGCCTGGCGAGCACACGGCGGATGACCACGTCCTGTTCGGCCCCGTTGAGCAGTTTCGGCAGGGGTTGTCCGGCATGCGATCGCACGGCGGTCATGATGCGGAACGCGACGGCTGGCAGGGTGGTGACGGGGCGTGCCTGCGAGATCGCGGACAGTTCGCGGATCACGGTGTCGCCGAGCCGGTCGGCCACCTGTCTGCCGGAGACCGTCATCACGGCGTACGCGTCGCCATGCCGCTTCATCGCGGCGACCAGCATGTCCAGCGCGAACCGGGTCTTGCCGCTGCGGGGTGCCCCCGCAACCAATGTCACGTCATCGAGATCGTCCACATCCATCATGTCTCCCCAGCTTAGCCGAACGGTCCGGCCACGAATCGCATATCATCGTCCGAAGCCGTCCTGAAAACGTCATCGTGGACACCGCCATCTTTATATATGGACATCGATACCCTCTACAAAGTTTTTCGGACACCGCCACCAATAAGATTGACTAGCGGCGCAGCCCGGGAAGGTTCAACAGCGAACAGACGGCCTGCCCATGACGACGAGTACGGTCGAAGCATAGACGCAACGCACGGAACCGGGCAGGAACTACAAGAAAGAGGAAGCATGGAAGCCTCAAGGAGCATTCCCCCTCAGATTCCCGGCTACACACTGATCAAACGGCTGGGCTCCGGTTCCGAAGCCGACGTGTACCTGTACCAGCAGCTTTCCCCGGCCCGTCAGGTGGCCATCAAAATCAGCAAGAACACGCTCGACCCACGTGCCGCGGTCCGCTTCCGTTCCGAAGCGAATTTCATGGGGCAGATCTCCACACACCCCTACATTCTTTCCGTCTATGAGAACGGCGTGACCGTCAACGGGCGCGGCTACACCGTGTTCGAATACGCTCCGGGCGGCAATTACAAGACGTTCCTCGAGCATGGCCGTCTCACCGCCGACCAGATGCTCACCGTCGGCATCGATCTGGCGAGCGCGCTGTTCACCGCGCATCGCAAAGGCATCATCCATCGAGACATCAAGCCCAGCAATATTCTCATCAACGCGCACAATATGCCCATGCTCGCCGATTTCGGCATCGCCGGGACCGTCTATGGGCGTCCGGGTGTCGGCTTCACCATCGCGTGGGCCGCGCCGGAGGTGCTTGCCCAAGGCGGTGGCGGTAATGAATCGTCCGATATCTATTCGCTTGGCGCCACGCTGTTCGCCATGCTGATCGGCCAATCGCCGTACGAGTATTTCTACGCCGATGTGCTGGGCGATTCCCAACGGCAGGTGCGGGCCGAACGGCTCAAGTCCGTCATTCTCAACAATCCGCTGCCCAAGCTCAACCGTCCCGACGTGCCGGCCGAAGTGGAACGGGTGTTGCGTAAGGCCTTGAGCCGTACGCCCGAGGATCGTTACTATTCCGCGTTGGAGCTCGCGCGCGACATGCAGCGCGTGCAACAGGCCTTGTATGGCCGTGCCGTGCAGACCACCGTCGAGGGTGTGCCGGATTATCCGCAGAACATGTACGCGCAGACTTCCGCATTCGACCAGTCCGCCCCGGTTGCGAAGCAGCATGCCCGGTGGGTGAAGCCGTTGGCCGTCACGGTTGCTGCGGCGGCCGCCGTGGTCGTGATGGCGTTGGCGTTCGTCACCGTCGTCATGCCGAATATGGATGCGGCTTCCGACAACAGCAAGGTGCAGGTGCAGAACCATGGCACCCAGAACCATGCCGAGGACGATCCCGATTCGGCGATCACGTCGGGCAGTGTGCCGAGCGTGCAGGATCTTACGGGCGAATACACCGCCGACGGCAAAGTGCGGTTCACGTGGGTCAATCCTTCGCCGAAGGATGGCGATTCGTACGCGTGGTCGCTGGTCGGCGATTCGGGAACCGACCCGAACGCGCAGGGCACCACCACGGAGTCGACGAGTATCGAAATCGATCCGGCCGACGGCGCGCAGACGTGCGTGCAGGTGAGTCTGGTTCGCGCGGACCGGGAGATGTCCGAGAATCCCATGATCGCGTGCGCGGCCAAGCCGTGAGTTTGCGGCCGGATGCGGGTGACATGAACCGATACGAACCAATACAGCCCGGCATGCATGCGGGCAAACAGGTAGGCGCATGCGGTTGGATGCGCGGTCAAGCAAAGTTTGGGCACAATCAGGGAAGAGCCAGTCGATGAGCAAGCATAGGAACGCCGAGAACCAGTCGGCGCAATCGTACGAACGGCAGTTGCGATTCGGGTCGATGCTGCGCAAGCTGCTGCCTTCCGGCAGTCGCCGGTGGATCACGCCGATCGTCATGCTGCTGCTGTTGCTGGGCATCGTCGCCGGGGCCGTCATCGTCAGTTCGGTGACGCAACGTCACGTGCAGCTCGACGATGGCACCGTGTGGGTCACTTCGCTCAAGGACCGCAAGGCCGCCCGTTTCAACGTGCGCAACCGGGACGCCGATGCGGGCGTCGCCTCCACTGCGGCCCGGTTCGACGTGGCCCAGCATGATGGCTCCACCGTGATCTCCGAAGGTACGAAGGCCAGCAACATCGAGGCCTCCACCGTCAGCGAAAGCGGCAACACCACCATCAAATCGGATATGCGGACCGTCGTCGGAGGCAACACCGCGGCGTTCATCAACGTCAAGACGGGCAATGTGTGGGTCGGGTCAGCAGATGATGTGAAATCCATGAATCCGACCACCGATTCGCCGAAGATGAAGCTGGGGTCGGGTGGCCGTATCGCGGTGACGCATGACGGTGTCGTCTACGGCTACCGCACGTCCGACGGCGCGGTGCTCAGTGTCGACGGACCTCAGGGAACGCCCGGCAAGGATGCGACGATCAAGGGCGCCACGAATGTCGAATCGTTCACCGTGGTCGGCAAGACGCCGGTCGTAGCCGGTGCCGGCAAGGTGTTCTGGCCGAAGGGCAGCGCGGATATCGGCCTGCAGGGTCAGGCGACGTTGCAGGCGCCATCCACGGATGGCAGGCAGACTGGCTGGGTGGCGGTTTCCACGCCGCGGGGCATCGCCATGGTCGATTTGGGCAGCAAAAAGGTCACGCAGCTGCCGAACGCCGGCAAGGGCGATGCCGTGCAGCCGGTGTCCACCAATGGCTGCGTGTTCGCCGCGTGGGCGCAGAAGGCCAACAATTACATCAGGGTGTGCGTGGCGAACGACAAGGACGCACAGTTTTCCTCGTTGGAAGATGTCAATCCCACCTCGCAGCTCGTGTTCCGCACCAACCATCGTCTGGTGGTGCTCAACGACGTGGTCAACGGCAATGTGTGGAATCCGCAGGAGTCCACCAAGGTCATCAAAATCCAGTGGAACAAGGTGGAGACCAAGCAGTCGAAGCAACAGCAGCAAAACAACGACAGCGCCAACAACCAGCACAATTTCAGCAAGAACTGTTCGGCGCAGTCGGGGCAGATCAAGGCCGTGGACGATTCGTTCGGCGCGCGCGTGGGATCGCAGCAGATTCTCGACGTGTTGCGCAACGACGAGCAGACCGACTGTTCCGTGCTGCGCATCACGTCGGTGAGCGCTCCGGATGGCGCGAACATCACCGTCTCCCCCGTGTATGACGGCCGGTATCTGCAGCTCGACGCCTCCGGTGCCGCCGCGGGCAACGTGTCCTTCAGCTATGAGATTTCCGACGGACGCGGGCAGACGTCCAGCGCCACCGTGTCGCTCACGCTGGCCGGCGGCGACGACCATGCGCCGCTGCAGAGCGACACTCCGCCGGAAATCGACGTGGAGCAGGGTGCTTCGTACACCGCGAACGCGTTGGGCAGCTTCTCCGACCCCGACGGCGATCCGCTGACCTTGGTGTCGGCATCGCCGCAGAACACCGATCAGGTGACGGTGTCCACGCGAGCCGACGGACAATTGGTCTTCAACGCCGGTTCGATGTCGTCCGGCAGGGCGGGCATCGAGGTCACGGTGTCCGACGGCCAGCAGACCGGCACCGGCATGATCTACTTCTCCGTGAAACCGGCGAACACGCTGGGCGCGGTCATCGACCCCGTGGTCAAACAGACCACGCCCGACACCCGCACCACCATCGCGCTCAAACCGTACGTGCACGGCACGTCCGTCGAACCGGCCGAATTGACCGCGGTGGAGACGCCGTCCGGCGCGGCCACCACCATGAACGCCACCGACATGTCGATCACGTTCACCGCCTCCAATCCCGGCACCTACTATGTGCCGTACACCATCACGCAGGGTTCCATTCCGTCGACCGGTCTGGCTCGTGTGGAGGTGCAGGCGGTGGCCGGAGACGCCGCCAAGCCGATCGCGGCGAACGATGTGGCGCTGCTCGGTGCGGACAATACCGCGATCGTGGAGCCGCTTGCCAACGACGTCGACCCGATGGGCGGCGTGCTGTCGGTGACCAGCGTCACCGCGGACGCGCAAAGCGGCATCAAAACCGGTGTGGTGAGCAACAAGCGCGTCTATATCACCGCGCGTCAGGTGCCTACCGAGCCGGTGCGGATCTCCTACACCGTGGCCAACGCGGCCGGATCGTCGACCGGCGTCATCGTCCTGCAGCCGCCGGCGCTGACCACGTCGAATTCCGTGCCGAAGGCCGAGAACATCACCACACAGGTGCGCACCGAAGGCATCGTGTCCGTGGACGTGCTCGACCATGTCACGTATTCCGACGGCACCACGGTGAGCCTGCAGAACGACTTGCAGTATGACAAGAACACGTTCAAGGGTCTGGTGTTCGTGTCCGGCGACACCGTGCGCTATCAGGCCACCAGACAAACCGGCTCCTTCCCCGTCACCTACACGGTGAAGGACAATCTCGGCAACGCGGCCTCGGCCACCATCACCATCAACGTGCATCAGAAGGACGCGTCCAACAAGGCGGCTCCGACACCGTCCGACGTCGAGGCGCAGGTGGCGGCCGGTCAGAAGGTGCAGATTCCGATCACGCTCACCGGCATCGACGCTGACGGCGATGACGTGCAGCTGCTCGGCTTGGGCAACAAAGCGCCGGAACTGGGCCGTATCAGCGAGGTGGGCGCCACGTATCTGGTGTATGAGGCGTATGCCGATTCGTCCGGAACGGACACCTTCTCCTACGCCGTGGAGGATTGGACCGGTCAGAGGGCCACCGCGCAGGTGCGTGTGGGCGTGTTCAAATCCGGAGCCGATTCGGGTGTGTACGCGCGCGACGACGAGATCACGCTGCGTCCGAACACCGCGGCCACCGTGCCGGTGGCGCAGAACGACATTTCCGGGGACAATACTGATCTGACCGTGTCCAAGGACGTGGAATCGCAAGGCATCGGCGGCATTCAGGTCGTCGACAACATGCTGTCGTTCACCACGCCGAAGCAGGCGGGCACGTATTACGTGGTCTACACCGTCAAGGACAAGGCTGGCCTGTCCGATTCGGCGACGTTGACGGTGAATGTCGACGAGAACGCCGCCATCGACCCGCCGACCGCGTACGATTACCGTGTTCCGGCCGCCGCCACGATCGACAAGAAATCCGTGGACGTGGACGTTTCGCAGTGGATCGCCAATCCGTCCGGCACCGCCGACGAGCTTCAGGTGGGCGTGGATCCTTCCGCGACCGACCATGCGCATGTCAAGGGCGGCAAGGATTCCACCATCATCACCGTTGATCTGACCGATGAGGCGCGCGCGGTGCCGTACACCGTCACGAACACGACGTACGGCATCACGTCCACCGCGTTCATCCAAGTGCCCGCATATGGCGTGTTTCCGCCGGTTCTGCGTCCGAAGGCGCCGGCGTTGAAGGTCAATGCGCGTGAGACCATCACCATCAACATCGCCGACTACGTGCGTGTGGGCGCGGGCAAGACCGCGTATGTGGACGGCGCCGATTCGGTGAGCGCCACGAAGGCCGCGGACGGCGACCTGTACGTCAACGACCAGACGTTGAGGTTCACCGCGCCGAAGGATTACGCGGGTCCCGCGTCCATCACCTTCACCGCGGTGGACGGCAAGCGAGACAAGAACGACAAGGTGAAGATCGTCAATTCGGCGGTGCTCACGCTTCCGATCACGGTGATCGGACGTGAGGTTCCGCCGCCGACGTTCTCATCCTCCACCGTCGATGTGGTGGCCGGCGAGAAGGCCACTACCATCGATCTGACGGCGCTGACCCATTCGGCGTCGGGCCTGTACGAGGATGAGAAGCAGTACTCGTATTCCGGCGGCGTGAATTCCGGCAGTGTGGATGCCAGAGTGTCTCCCTCCGGCACGTTGACCGTGTCCGCGGACAAGACGGCCACGCCGGACACCACAGTGAGCGTGCCCGTCTCGATCAAATATGCGAAGGGTACGGTGAGCGCCGGTATGACCGTGCGCGTCACCGCGTCCAACAGGCCGCTCGCCCGTGTCACCGAGAAGACCGTGAAAATCAAGGCCGGTTCCAGCGAGCAGGTGAATCTGCTGTCCGACGCGTACAATCCGTTCCCCGACACTCCGCTGACGGTGACCGGATGCACGTCCGATGGCGCGTCGAAGCTGACGGTGGATTGCCCGTCCAACGGCGTGGTGTCCATCAGGGCGGCTTCCGACATCGGCGCGAACACCAACAAGGTGGTCGTCACCGTGCGCGACGCCACCAAAACAAAGGAACGTGAGGTGACCGGCACCATCAGCGTTTCGGTGATGGACAAGCCTGATGCGCCGCTGCTTTCCGCGGTGTCCGGCGACCCGCAGGATGGCGCCGTGAATCTGAGCTGGACGGCCGGTTCGGCCAACGGCAGCCCGATCACCGAATACAAGGTGATGTGGGGCGGAGACGCGTCCGGCGAGCGCTCGTGCGGGCAGAAAACCTCCTGTCTCATCGACGGGTTGAAGAACGGCAAGACCTACTCGTTCAAGGTGCAGGCCAGGAACGAGGTCGGCTGGTCCAAGGATTCCAACGCCGTCGAGGGCACGCCGGACAAGCTGCCTGATGCGCCGACGGATGTGACGGCCAGTGTGAAGGGCAACACGGTGAGCGTCACGTGGAAGGCTCCGGACGGCAATTTCTCGTCGGTGAACAATTACGAGGTGACTTTGTCCGGCAGGAACGCACTGTCCAAGCAGACGACAAATTCCACCGGAATCGATTTTGTTTTCGATAACAACGCGATTTCCGACGGCGACTCGTACACGGCTACGGTACGCGCCCACAACAAGGTGAATTGGAGCCAACCGTCCAAGGCGTCCGACGCGGTCAAGCCGTGGGGCAAGCCCGATGCGCCGAAGATCTCCGTGACGAACGACGACACCACGGGAACCGTCACCGTCGAATCCGTGGGCAACACCCGCAACGCGGGATGCAAGGCCGTCGAGATTTCCGGAGATGTCAGCGCAAGCATCGACGGATGTTCCGGATCCTACGATTTCAAGATTCCGGATCATGATCTCAACACCAGGGAATACACCATCAAGGCGGCGGTGGTCGGCAAGGAGAAAACGACCAGCGACGATTCGACCGTACGTTTCACACCGAAATACGCGGTGAAGGCGCCCGAATCGGTCAGCGTCAAGGGGCATGACGACGTGTGCGTAGTCAGTTGGAAGGAGAACGGCCACGCCGACGGGTTCACGGTGAGCGCGGACGGACTCGGCTCCTACCATGCCGGCGCTTCCGAACGATCGCACGATTTCCCGCTCAAGGAATGGCAGTCCTGTTCCTCGGGTTCCGTCACGCAGCATTTCAATGGCGCGGTAAGCACCTCCAAGTCCGGCAGGGCCGATCCGGCATATGTCCGCAAGGTGAAGGCCGCCGTCAACGCGCCGATGCTGACGTGGGACGCCAATGATCCGAACATCATCAAGGTCAGCGGCGGATCGGTGAACATGTACGGCCAGCCCGGCAAAACCGTGATCACCTTCACCGCGGACGGCAAATCCTATGACGTCGCCTGGGTATTGGGCTCCGACAAACTGAACGTCAAGGATGTGCTGCCGACCGGAGTCGATTACGCGTGGAAGGCGAAGGTGGTGGGCACCGACACCGCGCTCAACAACGAGGACAATGGCGGCACACTGCTGGACCATGACAGGTACAAGGCTCCCACGCCGAAACCCGAACCGTCGGAACCTTCAGAACCATCAAAACCGTCGGAGCCATCGGATTCTGACGCGTCCACGGAAGGCGAAGCGGCCACGCGGAATGACCGGCCTGTGGCATCCTCCGTCGCCCTGTCCACCGTCGACGGCGCATCCAAGCCTTGGATCCGCGGCCTGGCCTACTACGCCAGATGGTGAAACGGACGATCACAGCAATCGCAAACACAACGAACCATCCACACGAGCAACACAACAAGCAAGGAGCAACCCATGAGCAACGATTTCGATGATGCCACCCAGCTGGGTTCCATCGGCCATAATCCAAGCGTTCCCAGCCAACCCGGCCAGCAGCAGCCGGCGTTCCACACGCCGAATCTGCCGGAGCAGCCGCAAGCCGATGAGGATCCGGAGGGCACGCTGCTGAGCGCGCACGGCACCACCCAACCGGCGTTGCCGCAACAGTCCGCCCCGGCAACGCCGAACCAGCCGCGGTTCCGTCAGCCGATGCCGCAGAACCTTCGCCAACCGGCCGCCAATCCGGCAGTCGCAATGCCCGCGCAGCAGCCCGTCCAGCCAACCCAACCCGTCCAACCCAGCCAGCCTGTACAGCCCGTCAAACAATCCCAGCCGGTCGTCGACACGTCCATGATGACCGCACCCAGCAAAGACATCACCGAATTCCATGAGAAGTTCGCCAAGCTCGTAGACAACGTCTCCCAGGTCGTGGTCGGCAAGGAAGCACCCATCCGCCAATGCGCCACAGCCATGGTGGTCGGCGGGCACATCCTGCTCGAAGACAACCCGGGCACCGGCAAAACCCAGCTGGCGCGAGGCCTTGCCAACTCCATCGACATGTCGTTCAAACGTATCCAGTTCACCCCGGACCTGCTGCCGTCCGACGTGGTCGGCGTCACCTACTACGACCAGAAGCGCGGCGAATTCGAATACCGCGAAGGCCCGATCTTCGCGTCCATCGTGCTCGCCGACGAAATCAACCGCGCCTCGCCGAAAACACAGTCCGCACTGCTCGAAGTCATGGAAGAGCAGAAGGTCACCGTCGACGGCGTCACCCACCCGGTGCCGCAGCCGTTCATGGTCATCGCCACCCAGAACCCGATCGAACAGCTCGGCACCTACAAGCTGCCGGAAGCGCAGATGGACCGTTTCCTCATCAAAACCACCATCGGCTATCCAAGCCACGACGTGAGCGTCAACATCCTGAAGCAGGTCAACGTCACCGACCGCGCCGCCACCGTGCATCCGGTGCTCACCGGCGAAGACGTGCTGCGCATGCGCAACATCAGCGAAACCGTGCATCTCGACGACGCGATCCTCGAATACATCGTGCGACTGGTGGAAGCCACCCGCCACAACGAACGCATCCAAGTCGGCTCCTCCATGCGAGGCGCGCTCGCCTTGACCCGCTGCGCGCGCGTATGGGCCGCCTCCGACAACCGCGGCTACGTAGTGCCCGACGACGTCAAAAACCTCGCCGTACCCGTGCTCGCGCACCGCATCACCCTCACCGCCGAAGCCACCTTCGCCGGAAACACCCCCGAACAGATGATCGGCCAGATCCTCGAAGACGTGCCGGCCCCAACCCTGGGCGCCAACGCCTGAAACACAATCCACCCCGGCATACGCACCACACAATCCGAAAGGTCAAGGAATGCGGCATTCGCACACAGTGCAGCGCAGACGGACCATCCGACGATCCCTACGCCGCCTCAAACATCGCATCAAGCGACTGGCCACCTCATACGTGTCGCCGCTTGGCTGGGCGGTGGCGGCGCTCGCCGTCGCCTCGCTGGTGGCGTTCGTCCTGCTGGGGTGGCATGAGCTGCTGGCCATGGCGGTGGTGTTCGCGGTCATGCTGGCCGCGGCGGTCATGCTTTCCCTTGGCAACACCTCGTTCCAAGCCACCATCGACGTGTCCAGCAGACGCGTCACGGTGTCAGACACGGTGAAAGTCGACGTCTGCGTGGACAATCCGGGCCGCACCCCCACCACGTCGGCGCGCGGCGACCTGCCCATCGGAGACAACCACGAACGGTTCGCCATTCCCATGCTCGCCGCAGGACAGTCACGCCAGACGACTGTGGAATTCACCGCCGTCAGCCGCGCGGTGCTGCCCATCGGCCCGCTATCCATCCGCAAAGGCGACCCGTTCGGTCTGATCCGCCACGAAAAGAAACTCGTGGACCAGATCAACGTGTTCATCCACCCGCAGACCGTGCTGCTCAGCACCCTGAACGCCGGCATTCCACGCGATCTGGAAGGCCAGCCAAGCGGCGAAATCGTCGACGACGACCTCGACTTCTACGGCCTGCGCGAATACGAGCCCGGCGATGACGTGCGCAACGTGCATTGGCTCAGCTCCGCGAAAACCGGATCGCTTATGATCCGCCAATACGAAGCCACCCGCCGTACCGACACCGCTCTGACCATCAGCGTGAACCCGGATGATTACATCGATTCCCAGGAATTCGAACTGGCCGTATCCGTCCACGCCTCCATCGGCGTGCAATGCCTGCAGCAGAACCGGCCAGTCACCGCGCATGCCGGTTCCACGCACGCCATTCCGCGCAACGCCACGGAATTTCTCGATGGCTGCAGCGGCATCGACCCTGACATCGACGACAATCCCAACCTCGCGCAAACCACTCTCGAACATGCCCCCGACGCATCCTTCTACTTCTTCACCGTCGGCAGGCTCAAAACCATCGACGACATCAAACACATGGTCCTCGCACTCCCCCGCTCCGCAACCTGCGTGGTGCTTCAAGCCGCAACCGGCCAACCGCGCGCCATCAAACGCTACTCCGACTTCACCTTGGCAACCGTGGGAGACCTCAACGACCTCCCCATGATCATGGGGGTGCTGGCATGAGCACCACATTCACCAACACCGGCAATTTCACCGGCAACCTCACCGGCACAGGCACCAACTCCGCCAACACCAACACTGGCATGGCAACCGGCACAGGCACCGGCTCATGGGCGGACTCCACCCACTCCGTCATCTGGATGTCCCGCAGCGGCAAGTCCCCAGCCATGCCCAACACCAACCAGCCGCACGCCGCGCAATACGCAAGCCTCACGGTCGCCGCCCTACTGACCATCGCCGCAGCCAGCAACCTCATCGACGTATACGGCTCCGCCCTGTCTTGGACGAGCGCCGCAATCCCCGCCACCATCATCGGCTCGCTCGTGGCGCTTGCCGGTCTCGTTCCCGCGTTGCGCCTGTGGTGGCAGATGCTGTTCATGGCGTGTGCGCAGCTGGTGGTCGGCCCGGTCATCTTCCTGAATGGCACCACCATCGCCCATGTCATTCCCACATTGCGCACGTTGACGCAAGGGTGGATGCGGATGCTCGGCTCGTTCAAATACCTGCTGGCCATCGACCCGCCGACCGGCACCGGCGACGGCTCGCTGCTCGCCGTGTGGACGATTTGCCTGTGGGCCGCGCTGCTGGCCGGTATCTTCGCGGTTGCGGAGGATGGCCGGCTTACGATGGTCGCGGTCGTTCCCGTCGTGGCGAATCTCGCGATCTGCGCGCTGCTTGGCACGTCGAGCGGCTTCTACTGTATGGCGATCGGCACGATTATGGCGGTCGTGCTGGTGGTTTGGGTCAGCGCGCGTTGGAAACTGTTGGAATTGGGCCGTTGGCTCAGTTCCGTAGTCATCGTGCTGCTGGCTTCGGCTGTGGCGATCGGCGGATGCTTGGTGGTCGGGCAAAACCGCACCATTCTGCGCGACCATTATGATCCGCCGCTGAGCCCGTACGATTACACCAGCCCGTTGAGCGGCATGCGTTCGTATATCAAGAACCATAAGGACGATGTGCTGCTGACCGTCGACGATCTGCCGGCCGGTTCCACGGTGCGTTTGGCGGTTATGGACCGTTTCGACGGCAATGTGTGGAACCTGTCCGATTCCACCATGGCTTCGGATTCCTCCAACTACCATCGTGTGGGCGATTCCATCACAAACAACGCCACCGGCAAGCGGTTCACCGCGAAATTCACGGTCGATGACGGTTTGAGCGACTATTGGCTGCCGATGGCCGGCGCGGCTTCCAGCGTGAAGTTCGCCACATCGTCGGACGCCGATTCGTTCTACTACAACACCGACACCATGTCGGCGATCTACCCTTCGCGCACCTCTCCGGGATTGTCCTATACGGAAACCGGCGTCATTCCGCGGACGCCGACGGATAAGGAGATCGCCAAGGCGAATGCTTCCTCCATCAGCCAGCCCAAGGCGGAAGATGTGCCCGATTGCGTGGATAAGCTGGCCACCGCGATTGCGGGCGGCCAGTCCAAGGGCGGCGAGGCCGCGCAGGCTCTTGCCGACAAGCTCAGGGAATCCGGCTGGTTCTCCCATGGTTTGAATGGCGATTACCCGTCCAGGGCCGGTCACGGCAACTATCGCATCGACCAGCTGCTCGCCGGCAGTGCGATGGTCGGAGACAGCGAGCAATACGCTTCCGCGATGGCGCTTATGGCCCGCAGTCTCGGCTTGCCGAGCCGCGTAGTGCTGGGCTTCCTGCCGAAGAACGACGAGGGCGAGATCAGTGACAGCCGCACCGAGAAGCATGGCAAAACCACCACCACGAAATTCACCGGCAACGATGTGACCGCTTGGGTGGAGATCAAGCTGGACGGTTACGGATGGGTGGCGTTCTACCCGACACCGAAGGAAACGAAGGTTCCCGACGAGAACCAGAATCTCACTCCGCCCAATCCGCAGACCTTGGTGCGTCAGCCTCCGGTGCCGCTTACCGATCCGCTGCGTGACGACAACCAAGCCAAGGGCAAAACATCGCTTGGCGGCAGCATGGCCGACGAGACGCCGACGAGCCTGTTCTGGCAGCGTTTCGGCAGAATCGTCAGAAAAGTCGCCATCTACGGCAGCCCTCTGTGGACGGTGCTCATCGTCTGCGGCCTGCTGCTCGCCATCAAGTCGATCGCCCTGGCTCGGGCGCGCAGGCATGGCAGCGCATCGCAACGCGTCGCTGCCGGATGGCAGGCGGTCGCGGCGCTTGCCCGGCAAAGCGGCCTTGACGTCCAAGGCACCAGAAACGAGCAGGCGCAGGCCATCGCCGAACAGATGGGCTTCGAAGCCGATACACTGCTCGCGCTGGGCAGGGAGGCTGATTACGCGGCCTTCTCCGGAGGCGATGTCACGCAGGAGCATGCGGAACGCTACTGGCATGACATCGCCGAAGAACGAAAGTTCATGCTCGGCTCGCTGCCGACGTTCCGCAGGTGGCGGGCGAAACTATCGCTTGCGGACATGTTCCACTTCCGGAAAATCCGCTTGCGGAAAATCGGTGTGAAAGGGCGGGACTCATGAACGTCAAACATATTGAGGTCGGTCTGAACAGCAATATCGGCTTGCGTAGGAAAGACAACCAGGACAGCGCCTGCGCAAGCCACGGCGTGTATGTGGTGTGCGACGGCATGGGTGGCGGCAAGGGCGGCAAGCAGGCCAGTTCCGATGTTGCGGAACGGTTCGCGCGTTTGGCCGAACTGCCGACGCGCGATCTTGACGCGATTGACGAAACGCTGATCCTTGCCCAGCAGGAGGTGCTCCGTCTGGGTGAGCAGCTCGGCGGCGTTGCGGGCACTACCATCAGCGGCGTGCTGCTGCCGACGCGTGTCGGCGATGACGCGATATGTTCCGACGAACGGTGTTACATCGTCAATGTGGGCGATTCCCGCACGTACCATATGCGCGCCGACGGCAATGGCGCGTGGCTGGCGGATTCGCTGACGTGCATCACCCGCGACCATTCGGAACGGCAGAACGCCATCGATTCGGGGCAGATGCTGCCCGATGAGGCGAGCCGTTGCATTCCGCGCAACATCATCACGCAATGTGTCGGCGCGCCTGCCGGCATCCAGCCTGACTGGTACGCCGCGCGTGCGGACGGACGGTTCATCATCTGTTCCGATGGGCTGCATGCGCAGATCGGCCGTGAGCAGCTTGCCGAGATCGCGGCGGCGTACGCCGACCCGCAGATGGCCGCGGACATGCTGGTACGCGCCGCGCTGAACGCCGGCGGCCGCGACAACATCACCGTCATCGTGGTGGATATGCGTTCCGATATGCCGTGCGACGAAGATTGGAACGTCAGCAAGATCGGCGATGACGAGGATATCGACGATGCGCTGGACGGTACGTTGCAAACGTTACGAGTCATTCAATAAGATGGTTACAGACCACGAGACAAGGAGATCATGATGGTCGATTTCGATGCCGCGGTGGCGGCCGTGCAGGATCCGAACGCCGATCCCGTGTTCCTGGCGAAAATCGCGTACGAGAATCCGGAATTCGGTGCGAATGTCGTTGCCAATCCGCGAGCGTACCCGGGTCTGAAGCGTTGGGTCGCCGAATTCGGCGATGAGCGCGCCCGCCAGCAGCTGGTGGCGATGGGCTGGCCGGTTCCGCAAAATGGCGTGCAGCCGCAGCCGATTGCCGAGCCGACGGCCCAGCCAATGGCCGAACCGGTTGCCGAACAGGTCCAGCCGGAACAGCAGTATCAGCCGGCAGTGGCGGAACAGTTCCAGCAGCAGTATCAGCCGGAACAGCCGGTGAACCAGCAATACGGTCAGGACGCTGCCTATGCGGCGTCTAACGAGGCTTCGACCGAGTATGTCGACCCATACATAAATCCCGCCGATTTGTCCGAAGTGGCCGATTATTCATCGAGCCAGCCGCAGAACGAACCGGAACAGCAGTATGCCGAACAGCAGTATGCCGCGGCCCAGGAATCGCCGGCAGACGCGGGGTTCACCGCGGAACTGGCCATGACCACCACCGATCAGATGCTGATGGCCCGTATCGCCAGCGAAGCGCCGGAGCTTCGTCCGTGTCTTGCGCGCAATCCGTACATCTATCCGGAATTGCTTGCCTGGCTTGGCCAGTTAAACGATTCGGCCATCAACGCGGCCATTCGTCTGCGCCAGCAGTGAGCTAACGCCGATTATCAGACCATTTGAAACATAAGGGGTTGTCGCGGGAATCTCCGTGACAACCCCTTATCGTCTTACCGCTAACCGTCCGCGCCGACGCTGCCAACACAAATCGTCAACGCAGTCCGTCAGCGTAATCGTGTCTTCACTGACAAACGCCCTCACTGTTTGCGGAATTGGAAGAACTGGTCGCCGATACGCACCGTGCATGGCGCCTCCAGCTGCATCGGCTTGTGTTCCACTTTGGTTTCGACATCGTCTTGGATGATGTACGTGCCGTTGAGCGAACCGTAATCCTCTATCCACAGCGTGCCATCCTGGTCGAAGCTGATCGCCGCATGGTTGCGTGAGATTGTGCGCGTCGGATCCTCCAGCTTGACCGATTTGGCGCCGGCGGGCACTTCGGCCGAAGGCTTGCGGCCAAGGAGCACGCCCATATCCACGATCACCTGCTGTCCGGTCTGCTCGTTGTCCAGCACGTACGTGTGCTTCGGCTGCTTCATGGTGAAGGCTTCGGAAAGCACGGTGCCGTCCCAGTCGATATCGTCCTCGTCCGAAACGGCAGCGTCGCCCTTCGCAACGGAAACATCCTGCATATCGTGGTCGTCCGATTCGTTCTGTGCGGCGAGCCGTTCGCGTGTTTCCAAGGAATCGGCGGCATTGTCGACGGGTTCGGCTGTGGGTTGCGCCATCACCGTGACGTCATCGTCATACCACCCTGGTTCGGGCGGCGGCGGGTAAGGTAGAAAACTCATATTCCCATTGTAGGAAGGTGGCGTCCATGCCGTCTGACGATACTCATTCTGCAATACGATGCTCGCATATTCCATCTCAAAATATTATGCTGTAACTCGTCAAAAGAGACGGACACGTCGATGTTTCCCTCCGTGTTCACGGATTCGACATTCAAAAAAAGGGAAAAGGCTAAGAAGGACTTTTCTCATGGCGAACACTCCTCCGTATGGTCAACCGCAGAATGGGCAACCGCAGTATAACCAGCCTCCGCAGCCGCAGGCGCCAAACTACAGTCAGCCACAGCCGGGCGGGCCTCAATACGGACAGCCGCAACCGCCAATGCCCGGCAACTTTCCTTCCCAGCAAGCCGGCGCCGCGGCCAAAAATAAGCCGCCGGTCGCCATTATCATCGGCGCGGTGGCCGCAGTCGTCGTCATCGCGCTGGCAGCGGTGTTCTTCCTTACGAATCGCGTCAGCCGTTCCGATTACGAGGAAGCGCTGGTCCAAACGCAGGCGTTGGAAAGCAGCTATACAGCCATCAATGAGGAATTCAGCTCGGCGGCGAGCGCAACGGACAACGATTCATCCTCCGCTTATGACGAGGGCAAGAAGAAGTTGAAGACCTTCAAGCAGGACAGCGACAAGCTGGCTGCCATGAAGGCCGTGAAGAAAGACAAGGACGTCAAGGAGAAGTACGAGACGTTCGAGCGGGACCGTGCGAAATACGAGAGGTACATGAACAATCTGGCCCAGACCATGCCCGCGCTCATGAAGATGACGCATACCTGCACGAAGCTGCCGAAATTCGACTCCGCCGACATGTCTTCGTACTATCGCGATCTTTCCAAGGCGCTCGAAAGCTGTGCCGCCGACGCCGGCGATCTGGCCAAGGTTCCCATCAAGTCCTATGCCGAGTATGGCGCGGATATGCAGGAAAGCGTCAGCAAGAAGAAGGACATTGTGGATCAGATGGCCGATCTGAATCTCAACGATATCGAGTATGGGTCCGCCGATTACGAAAAGCTTCAGGATCTTCATTCGAAGATGTCCGACATCGATTCGCCGACCCTGGATCAGTCCGATTTGCAAAAGGCCGCGAAGGAGGCCGATCTCAGCGGTTCGTTGAAGGATCTGGAAACCACGCTTTCGGAGAAGATCAAGTAACGTCAAAAGACGACTGCGAAACCCTCCCCCGCGATTAATCCACAACCTCGCAATCCCACGACATATAGATATAGCGAAAGGCGGAACCGACCGGTATTGGTCGGTT
>OLSA01001171.1_pt1 | contig 22266 bp, 26 predicted proteins | sample 1672731 | NCBI WGS metagenome assembly OLSA01 (sample SAMEA3136718, study PRJEB25190) | human gut metagenome | biome: human gut; feature: human-associated habitat; material: faeces | place: Austria | collected 2013
CCGAGCTGCAATACTGACCGAGCAAAAACTCAAGGACATAGACCGGCACATTCGCACCTTCCTTGATTTTCTTGGTCAGATCCTTGCGAACAATTTTGCCGTCAAAGAACCGACGCAGCTTTTGATTGATGACGATGTTGGGATCTTCCGATAGAAGCCCCTCGGCTTCGGTCATCGTTCCGGGATTCCATCCCTCGCGGTTATCTTCCATGCTGCATCCTCCGTTCATTAGAACCCAAAATCATTGGCGAAGGCCATATCGATGCGAACCTCCTGCTTCGTGACCGGGGTAAAGTCATTTTCATCATCGTAGATGACGAGGTAATAATTTGCGTTGGGATCATACTTCATGTCTTTGAAGCGGAATTTCAGTCGTGAAATTCGCTTCTGGGCATCCGTTTCCTTTTTATCTGCCGTCAGCACATTCTCACTGGAGACCTTGTTGCCCTCGGTATCCACAAAAAAGATGCGATATCTACCTTCATTCACGCCATCGCCCACGGGCTCAGGCTGGATGAAGTCCAGCGTAGTAATAAGGTTTGTGATTTTGTTCAGGATACTGACCAGGGAAATGCCGGCCTTCTGGAATACCTTTTTCTGCTGCCCGGTCTTAGTGCTCAGTTCAATGACTGGCACCAACATCTCCTGCAAGGAGCAACCGCCATGCACATAGCAACTGCCACCGGAGGCTTTGAAGACATCCGCGCCCAGAGGCACCGTCACCATACGGGGATCGTCATTGCCGAACATGGCAGCCAGCGGATAACTGGTCACACCATCGGCATTCAGAGCCTGTACGCCTACAGTATACCGTCTGCCGCCGAAGTCGATCCCGGTACCACTGGCACTAATCTTATCGCTTTCAGTTAGTTGATCCCGCTTATAGATAAAGCCATGATCCGCAGTTATAAGGAAGTGAGATGCTACTTTGTTCTTGGCCAAACGAATCAACAGAGAAAATAATTCATCGATGGCCTCCCGGCAGGATACATAGACCTCGTTTTCTGTCGGCTGCTTATCACCCCGTGCATCGATTTGATTGTGGTAGATGTAGACCGTAGAAACACCACGGAACGCTTCAGATAGCTCCGCAGACCCCATGCGCTCCACATCCTCATGAGTATAGCAACGGGCATCCGGGTCAGCAGAGGTCAGGATCACTTCACGCTGGGCGGTGGAAACGGTAGGCTTGCCGTCCACTAAAACTTTCTCTCCCTCGATGGTGATCTGCTTGTGGGGCAGAAGGGCCGCCATGCCGGTTTTGGTGATGCTGGGCAGGCCAGCCAGCATAGCATCCATTTTGATAGAGGCACAGTTGGCGTCCTTGGAAAGCACCTCCATCAACTCCATACCCACCTCATAACGCAGGGCATCGGAGATCAGAACGACGGTCTTGGCGCGGTTTTTGCCACCTAAGTAGCGATTATAAAAGCGGCGCTGCATGGGTATCGAGAGAGCGATAGTATCAGCTTCACTGAAGGCGGTATTCCACGCAAAACAGATCTTGCTCAGATAATCATTGGTGTAGACATTCTCCACCAACTGACGCAGTTGGGCAAAGGGGTCCTTGTCCTCCAACTGGTCATAGTGGAAATAGAACTGCCGGTGATAGGTGTCGATTCGATAATCCTTCTCTCGGTACTGCCGGATCATGGTATCGGCATCGGGATGCCCGCTATACTTTGCCTCCTTGAGCATAGCGTAGGCGTTGGTCAAAACCGCATAGGCTTCGGCATAACGGTCAGCAAAATGCTTTTTCCTGCGCAACTCGCAGATCTCCGGAATGCTCTTGCCCATCAGCGCTGTGCCAAGATCCTCGCTGCAAAGCCGCTCCACCATCCACCGGATGATCATGCGGTCGATGCAGGCGAACACATCGCAGTCAATGAGCTGCTCCACGGGGTAAGTCTTCAGAAGCTCCTCCACCCGCAGGATTTCTTCCACCTCTGCGGAGATGGCCTCGAAGCGCTCCCGATACTGGATGTTGTTCATGATGTTCTCCATGAAGACCACCACATTGCCGGTCTTGACGGAAACAAGACTGCTCCAGTCCTTCGGCAGCTCCTTGCCAACCTCCTTCTGGGCATAGGTCATCAGGAGTGTCATGGCCAGCTTTTCAAGCGTAGGCTCGGTCTCCGTATAGCCGAAATGCAGGCTCACCAGCTTCCAAAAGCTGTCCTCCAGATCATACCGCTTGAAGTCCGCCAGATACTTATTCTCTGCAAAGCCATCGCCGGTGAGAACAACGCGCACGACCTCTTCGAAGTTCAGCGCCTGCACCCGGCAGAGAACGCTCATCAAGCCGACCTCTACCGATTCCTGCGTCCACTGGTCGATCTCCAGCTTATAAAAACGGTCAGTGCGCTCCTGCGCCTTGAAGAAACCAGCATACTTCTGGAGCACCGGCTTTAGGCTTTCTGGGATTCCCAAGTCCACACAAATCAAGGAAATACGGTCTGCAAAGAACTCCTTAGAATAGCGAATGGTATCCTCCAGATGGTTGTCCCGAATGGAAGGTTTTGCAAAGGGCGCGTATACAAGATAATTGGTGGTTGTGTCCTCACGCTCCAGAAAATACTTGGTGCGGAACTGACAATTTGGCTCCATGACCAACACCTTGGCGTTATCCAGTTTTAGATTGGAGATCTCATCGGCAAAGTCCGCATTGGCATCGTACCAGAAGACCAGCTTCCGTGCATCACCAACGAACTCTCCGTTGAGCTTGTCCGTAATTTGTTTTAAGTTCAGCTCTGCCATAGGTATGTACCACCTTACATTTTCACTTAGAGTGTGTGCTCAAAATACAGAAATCCGTGGGGCTTATATCACACCGGGAACATTCGATATTTATCCGCTTGGAAATCTCTATTATTTTCTCGACATTTGTTTCAGAACAGTTCTTTCCGCAAAAAACTTCCGCTGGTTGTAGTCCGACACATTTGGCAGGTACATTCTTCCCGAATGTTCCGCAGGGGGCGGCATCGCAGAAAATGCGGAACTCATTCTCGTAGCTCCACGAAGAATGCTTTATGACATACATCATTCTAAGCATTTCCAAGCACTGGTTTATCTTGCTTTCTGCATCTCTTCTCTTTTCGGGAGCAAGTGATTTATCTTCTATCATTTTGCTGTAGGCCAATAGTTTAGAAATACCATGTCCTATGGAATACCGCCTGTCTGTATAAAACACTTCATAGATGCAGTTCTTATTTTCAACTTTGTATTTCACACAATAACCCTTATGGTTATTCGCATAATGTGCCCACATCGGCATATTATTATATACATTCGATGTAAGAGAAGATAAAAACAACAAATTTTTTGCTTTGTCTTGTACTGCGGCAACAGCTTCAGGTGGCCATCCATCTTTAAGCAACTTAGACTCATCAATATACATACCGATAAACTCATATGGATCATTCATGAGCGCTCTTGATGAAAACCAAATCTCGCCTTTCTCCAACGAATCAAGTCTTTTCTGATTTTCTCTCTGAGCTTCTTCGGTCGTTTCTGAACGGAGCGGCACAAACTTATAAAGGAAATCAGGAATGAAGCTTTTTCTATATTCATCAGCCTCATTAAACTTATTCTCCACAATAAGTTCTATATACTTGTCTGATGCAAATCTCATTTTATCCTCACTTGATCGGCGTCAGGATCGCCAGCTTCTTTCCGTCTGGTGCAGTCTGGATCTTCTCATAGTTTGCCTTCACGCCGTCATCCAGGTCAATGGAGATCCGGGCAAGGGCAAGGTGGGCAATCTTCTGATCGTAGTCACGGGTCTCCTTCAGCTGCTTGGTCAGCTTCTCTTTGCGCTTTTCTGCCTGCGCCACTTCGCGGGCGTTGGTGCTGCTGTCAATGGTATCCTGGGTGCGCTTCAGCTCGTTTTCATAGGCCCGCTGCATCTTGAACAGGTAGTCGGCACGAATGCGGCCAATGGTGTTCTCATCATAGCGGTGCATATAGATCAGCGCCTTGAAGCCGTTCTGCTTTCCGCTGTCGAACATCCAGTAGATCGGACGCTTCTGATAGGTCTTGATGTGATCCTTGATGAAGTCATTCAGAAAGTAGTTCCGAATGATCTCACGGCTGGTGGTGCCTTTGCCACCGAGGGCATCGGCCACGAAGCGCAGGTTTTCCTCCAGCGTATCTTCGCCATAGACGGTGCGGAGAAACTCCACAAACCGCCCCACAATGTCATCGTCAAAGTACTCCACATCGGTGACAGGGATGCAGTTGTCTTCGTCTGGAATGAAGGTTATGTACTTGCTGGCATCCCACTCGCCACCGGCGTAGGCCAATCCCTCCACATCCAGCGAGTAGCGGCCAAACATGCAGCCCACAGCGTAGGAGATGAGAGACACGATCTCATCACGCATGGTGCGGACATAATTACTGCCCTTCATGGACTCCGGCACGGCGTCCTTATTGTCGAATACCCGATGCACGGTGATGTCCTTGTCCGCCACATCCGGCGTCAGTTCGTCCTGCAAGCCGTAAATGTCGATGAAAATGCGATTGAGTTCTTCCTCGTTCTTTTTGAGCTGCTGGAAGCGTGCTTCGCATTCCTGCTTCCATGCAGCGTATTTGTCGGAAATCAGTCTTCCCATAGGATTACTCCTCTAATCTTTTCTCATTCCTTGATATAGCCTATCTTTTCAGTATATGAATTGGCCATTTTCAATTTCGCGTTCATATGCTTCTGCTTTTTTCCGATCATAAACATCTGAATTTTTGCAATGAGGGCAGCAAAACATTCCGTTGTCTGAACAGCTCACCTGGAAGAGTTTACCTTCATTTTCCCAGCAATGTGCACAATAGAATATCGAGATCGTATCATCTTTTCGCGTTATAACAGGTTCTTCATGCCGTTCAATAAGTTCTTCGAGTTCTCGGAGTTTTTTTAGTTTTGCGTTTTCCTCTTGAAGTTGGAGAACTTCAGCTTGCAAATCAAGTGCTTGCTTACCGAGATCTAAAAGCTGTCGATACAGTTCAATATTATCAGCTTGCTGTACAACCTTTGCGAGATCCTTAATTCCGTCATATAAACCCAAACCTTTTCCTCTCCTTTGTTACGAGTTCTTTATATCTTTTGACAAAAGTACCTCATACCGGCGCATTACAATAGCGGATTCCGCTTGAAGTCCCATGAGGTTTCATAGGAATCCCAGTCAGTTTTGGATAGCATCACAGCTTTGTTAACTTGATGATTACAGCATATAGATGCTTGTAGATATGTTAGAGGCAAATTCCTTAAATCATCAGGCATTACGTTGATCGTGGGATTGTACAGTTCAAGAATGAAGTCACACACTTTACTGTTTAAAAAGGCTAACAAGTTCTCCCAATTTTCTTTAAAGTAAATATTATTTGAAGCGCCTTCAGTGATAAAACCATTTGGCAAAAAGCGGAAACTTGTTATACCAGATCCAATGCGAGACATTGTGATTGCTTGAGCAAAGTTGAATTCAATACTTCGCAAAGTTGATCTTTGTTTTCCTCGTTCATCTCGGAAATTTTTCAATCGAAATCCGTCATTCTCCCAATCAATAACGTATTCTTGATTCCCGTACCAACGTCTAAACGAACCGCCTTTATTACACTTAAACCACTTGTCACTTTTGGGTACAACCTCATACCAATAGCGGATGAACAAATCATTTTGTCCAGTGGTAATCCCGTTTCGCGCCTCAAAAACTTCATATAGCTTTTTCGCTTTAAAAGCATCCACTGTTTGAAGTGAAAGCCAATACGCCACCGGAGAGCCGGGGATTTTGGAGAAGTTGGACTGATCCGCCGCATACCGATTCTCACCCGCGAGGAACATATCCTCTTTTCCTTGCTGAGAGGTCGGCTCGATCAGGCGGCAATACTCGCCCTTATAGTCCGCGATGTGGCTCTTGCGAATAACAAACGATGTGGTCTGCACCACTTCGCCGCCGATCTCCTCAAACGCTCTTGCGCCCAAATGTGCCATATTGACAATATCGACCGCCAACAGCTTTGTACGCAGCTTTTCAAAGCTGGACAGGAACATCCAAGCGTGCTGTGTGATCATAGCTTGATAGCCATTCTTCTTCGCCATCTGCCCGCAGCGTTCGATGAACACGGCGAACAGATCTGCTTTGCTGTCCGAGAAGTTCTTCTTTACATAGTCGTTGACCTTTGCCCCGGCGTTGCTGACTGCCATATACGGCGGATTCGTCACAACCACATCATACTTCTGCGCCAATTCCTGTCCCACATCGACCAGCCGCATCAGCTTCTCAGCGGTATCCTCCACGCCGATGCTGTCCAGCGTGATTTGACTGACTACATCAACGCCAGCCACAAAGCGGCGCAGCAGCGCCCAATCGCAGTTCTCTACCCGCAGAATGGAGCCATACTCTTTGGCATCCCGCAGGGTTTCCAGCAGGTTCTCCATCTGCACCCGGGCGGTATTCTTCTCCAACTCGCTCAGACCTGCTCCAAAGTACTCCAGATGGGCATTGGGGATTCCGTTGCTCTCCTGAATGGCAAGCACATGGGGTTGGATTCCCCGCGTCAGAATGCGGCGGTCATATTGGCGGGCCTTCATCATTACGGCGAAGTACGCCAACTGCGCGGCGCGATCGTCAATATCCAAGCCGAACAGGTTGTTGGTCAGAATGGACTGGGCGGCATCCCGCTGGGTGTAGCCCTGGGACTCATAGATCTGCATCAGCACATCGAAGGCATAGACCAGAATGTGCCCGCTACCCATGCAGGGGTCAATAAGCTTGATATCCTCCGGATTTAGTGAAGCATATTCCTTGCGGATCTCCGCAAGCTGTGCCTGCACCTCTGGTTCCTGCTCTGCCTCTTCCAGATAATAGCGCCAATTCTCCTTGAGGCCGTCGTTGAGGTGTCCCTCTACCCACAGGCGGCCCAAAGAGTTTTCCACCATATAGCGCACGATCCAGTCCGGCGTAAAGAGCTGGGTGGCGGCTGGGATCTCCTCCTTGGTATACTTTTCTTTCTTGGCGAACACAGCAGCTTTCGGCTCTGTGTTGTAATACTGATAGGCCCAACCGATGATCTCCACCTGGCCCTCCTGGGAGACATCAAAATTGCTCTCAGGAATGTCGTTCACCAAATGATAGACCACGCCATCCCGGTCGGTGAATGAGATGTTCAGTAGCAGCTCGGTATAGTCGTGACCGTCCACCTTCTGGAACAGGTTTGGCAGGATCTCATGGAGCGCGTCGCACTGCTTGACGAACAGCAGCCGGAACAGGGCGTCCATGTCCTCCTTCTGGCCGCGATCCTTCCACTGGATGACGGTATCCCGCTCCTGGGGCGTGAAATCGAACTCTGCGTCGAAGGGCGTGGAGAGGATATCCGGCTCCAGCTTACCCTCCTGGTCGGAGGACAGTACACGGATGCGGGAGGGCAGATAGTCGTTGACCTCCATGAAGCGAATGGCGATCAAACGGTTGAACCAGGTATAGGCTACCTGCTCCACAATGAAGTTGTAGGCAGTTTTGTAGTCGCTGTCCCGCTGCTTATCGTGAATGGCCTGCACCAGCGCCTTGCGCTTTTTGATCTCGTCACCGGAGATGGAGGCGGGTGCGCCGGTGCCGGCGTCGAAGAACTGCATATCGCGGGTGGACTGGGGTAGCGGCTCTTGAATACCATCCTCCCGGACACCCACCAGGCCGCACTTGTCGGCAACGCTGCGGATCAGCGCCTTGCGTGCCCAGATGGAAAAATTTTTGATCGCGGTTTTATCCATAATTTTGACCCCTTATCTGGCACATGGCCAAAGTTGGTTCTTATCAGAACTCAATATTCACCGTGGTGTCCTCTTCCAGAACGCCCAGCAGCTTTGTGCGAAGCTCACGGAGGTACTTATCGATATCCTCCTCGCTCTTAATCTGCCAGGAATACTGAGATGTGACGCTCTTGATGCTGATGCTCTTTTTCTTCTCGATCTTGACGGGTTTGACCGGGGAGATCGGCTGGATGGGTTCCTGGGCAGGTTGGATCGGTGCGGTGCCGCCACGCTTCACATCCGAAGAAGTGGTAGACTTTGCCGCCGTTGCCTGTACTGCCGCCTCTGCCGCTGCCTGTGCTGCGGCCTGAAGCTTGGCTTCGGTCTCGGCGATCTCATTCAAGTGACGGATCTTGAGAGCATCCGCCTCTACCTTGATGTTCTGGAGGGTAGCTACATTATTGCAGGTATTCGCCTTCTCACGCAGCTCTCTCCACGCCTCTGCATAGCGGTTGGACAGCTTATCATGGCACTGCTTGCCTTCCAATTCATCAAAAACGCGCTTACGAGCGGCAACAATCGCGGCTTGGATAGGCTCCTCGATCTCTTTGCACATATCCACATAGCGGTTGGCAAAGCTGTCCAACAAGCCGGGCAGCTTATAGATCTCACCATAGGGCGCGGCCTTTGCCATGATGCTCTTGATTTGGGAAGCGATATGCTCGATCTCCTCGTTCACAATAAAGGTCTTACTGTCCTCGTATATCTTCATGTGACGGATGGCTTTCTCAAAGATTTGCAGCTGTTCACCTTCATAGAATGCCTTCATCGGCTCATAGTCTTGAGCAAAATCAAGATAGTCGTCCTGCTTGTCGTATATGGTTTTGAAGAATTCGGCGGGGTATGTAAGCCCAATGACCTCATTCATCAGCGCCTTGCCGGTGCGGACAACTGAGCGGCCAGGATACTGAGGATTGCTCTGCTGGCGGATCTCCAGCTTTTCCAGATCGTTCTTCAGATCACGGCTCCTGCGGATAAAATCAGCCATGACCGTATCTTCGTTATCATCCACAGAGGTAATGCCAAACAATTCTCGCATGACCTCACGGACAGCTTTTTTGTACTTTTCCGGGGTGACTTCCCGGTACTCCATCAGCAGCTTTTCAGGATATTCACGCTTGGTAAGATACCGAATGATCTCCTCATCGCTCTTATTCATCAGCGTAATGGGTTCGCTGCTGACGAACATGGAGATTTTGCCGTCCTTGAACAGCTTCGCCACCAGATAGCGCACATCGTCCTCAATGAAGCCGTAGGGAGCCTTCATATAGCGGTCATACAGCGTCTTGAGGGAGGTGCGGGCATGGCTGCGAGTGGTGTTCAGGTTCAGGTACTCCTCCAAATCGGAGAGTGCCAGCTTATTGATGACCACGCCGCCATCCAGCTTCAACTGATACTGAGCGGAGGATTTGAGAAGGCTACGGATATTGCCCTCGTTGGTGGCGGTGTCGATGTAGCCCAGCTTGTAGTACACGGCGGCGATCAGTTTGCCGATGCCTTCATTGATGCGGGAGGAAATGTCCTTGCCAGAGAGCTGGAGCTTATCGCCGTTGACAAAGATGACCGCTTCCCGCAGAGCAGCTTCCAGGAAGATGCGGGCGTTGTTTCTCCGCTCCTTTTCCTCCACGCTCTTCATCTGGCGGATCTGCTCAAACTTGGCCAGCGTGTTGGCAGCGCCTCGCGTCAGGTACTTGTGGATCTGCATGGCCTGCCGCAGCTCGGTCATAAACTCGCGGTCATCTGGCAGCACTACAAGGACGCTGCGCTCCTGTCCGGAAAGCATACGCATGGTGGCCTCATCAGAGCGCATATCCCAGTCCGGCGTGATGATTTTCAAAGAGACATCGTAATTCTGATTGGCACGGTAGGGCCGGTCATCCACGAACTGATTGAAGCCAAAGGTATAGCGGCCATTCATGGCGGGATAGCGATACTTCTTGGCGTCGTAGAGGTCATCGAAGATCATCTCGGACACAGCGCCGATGACCTCGGCGATCTCCACATTTTCCGCCTCAATATCCCGCTGGACTTCCTGTTCCTCGTCGGTCAGGAAAACATAGACATCGCCGTTCTTCTGCACTAGGGTCTGCTTGACCAACAGTTTGAGTGCATCTTCTACTCTCTGCTGCAAGTTCATGCGGTCAGTGTCCACACTATCGATCATCAGAGAGGTGATCTGCTCCACATTGGCGGTGATCTCCTTGACATACTTGATCATAAACAGGACTTTGAGAACATTGACATTGAAGCACTCTTTCTCACGGTCAGGGTTCAAGTAGTCATTGTCCCACGCCTTGTAGATGACGCCGCGATAGCTATGATCCAGGAACTTCTCCAATGCGTCGTAGAACATATTGAAAGGTACCAGAGCACCTTCATTTTCATTCATCAGCCGCTCCGCACTGTCCTTGAATAGCGCCAGCATGGAGCGTTCACCTTCAGCCAGATGCTTGCCGGATGCGCCGTGAGTACGAATGGAGGTCAGCACACTTCCCAAGAGGTTAAACTGATAAGGTACAAAGGGATATACGGCGGCGAAGTTTTCTCGATTGGTATAGAGCTTCTTTTCCACGCCGTCGTTGAAGATAATTTTGTTCTTGATGTCAGTTTCCTTCTGGTCATAGAGGAGAGCCAGAGTGTCATGGCCGGCATCGTTCTTCTCCAGAATTCTCTTGCGGATGACCTCGTCCACATTGGCAGAGGACAGGGACAAACGGGTATCGAAACGACCCTGGATTTTAGAAAAGTCATTCTTGTTGTGGCTGATCTCCTTGGCTACCGAGTCAATATCCTGCTGGCTGGTGACGATAATCCACGCCTTGCCTTGGCAGGCAGTACCCAGATCCTCTGTCACAGTCTGGAGATTCAGCATCAGGTCGCGGCTGTCACCAATGTACTGACCAATCTCGTCGATCAGAAAGACAACATGATGGTTCTCACCCTTCTGGTCGATATACCGCTTGATGAGCTTGGCAAAATCCTCAATACTCTTGCGGTCGATACCGTCCATAGCCTTCTCGCACCAGTTGCGGGCAGCTTCTTCGCTCATAAAGTCGATTGCGACAAGAGCATCAACCACATCGTCCTGAATGAAGTCAAACTCATTGCGCGCTTCCAACCAGGGCGAACCATTGATACTCTCAAATTCCGCTTTGAAGTTGTCGTATTGGCCCTTTTCGGACAGGGTCCGCTCCAGATCTGCAATGACAGAATTGGACTCGCAGAAACCCTGTCTGCCGTTAAATACGCGCAAAAGGACAGACACAATGGCATCCTTGCTCTGTTTGCCTTGTATCTCACTCTTGGAATCAATATTGAAAAGGATCACATCGGCAGGGGTGTCGGCGGCGAGCTTCATGTCCGCCAACACATACGGATCGGTGATTTTTTTATCCTCCACGAAGTAGTCGATGGCACGCTTGCCGTCCACCTCGCGGTTGTCCAGCAGGTAGGAGAGGATCTTCAGGAAGTGAGATTTACCGCTTCCAAAGAAGCCGGAGATCCACACGCCCATCTTATCCGTGTTGCCTACGATACCGGTTTTATAATTTGCGAAGAAATCCGCGAAATGCTTTTGTAGCTCACGGGTCACAACATACTCAGACAGCTCCTGCTGAACATTGGCGTCATCACCTTGACCGACCTTGATAACACCCTTGATGTCGCGGTCAATTTGCTTGGCAAACATATTTTTGATCTGCATATCTGTTACCCCTTATCACCTGACGAGCTGGAAGGCTCGGTAGTAATTGTCGTCTTTTGCTTCTTTATCGCCGAACAGGATCAACTCCTGCCCGTCGTACTTGCCGGGGTAGAACATGACCACAGGCACATGATCCACCACCTGATGAAGATTGTTCAGAATCTTGTGGGAGCGCAGAATGGGATAGATCTTTCCGACACCAGTGAGAAATACCACGCAGCGCTCCGGAGTGTTATCCCGAATGTGCTGCACGATCAGGCTGTCATCCCCGGAGATGCGAAGAAGGTTTCCTACCGATTTGGTGATTCGCTCAAATCCCTTGCGCTTTTCAAATTCAAAGCACTTTTCCAGATACCCTTTTTCCTGAAGAATGTCGATGACCATATCGTAGAGGTCGTATTCGACGATCTGGAAATTGCTGCTGGGAGTGTTGTACTTGGTCTTCATCTCTGCGATGCGGCGGCGCACCACCAGCTCCTGCTCGGCGGGATAATCGAACACATAGTAGCCGACCTCGTTGCCAAGCCCTTTATTCTCCAGAAAGTTGGGCTGCCGGATCACAGTTTCCGCATCGTGCAGCCGTTCCTCCAAAGTTCGCGCCAATTACCTCACCCCCGTAAAAATAGAAATACACGCGCCGAGTCCGGCCTGCTGCAAATACGCTTTCAGCTCTTCGGTGAGCAGAGGCGGTGTCATCATTTTGGTGCCCTCGCTGCGGGAGACCAGTCCGCCTTCGGAAAGATAGTTGATATAGCTGTTGCGGAGTTTTTTGAGGGTATAATCCTTCCAGCCGGCCATCCCCTCGTCCTGATCCTGCTTGCGCTTGAAGAAAGTGTTGAAGTCGGCATCCCGCAGTTCGAAATCACCCACTATGACCTTCTCCCGATAGACCTCGTGCATGAATTCGGCTAGGAGCCGGTCGGTCTGCATGACGGCAATGAACTCTATCAACTTCATGGTAGCCATGTCGCTGTTGCAGAACAGAGCAACACCCTGCTGATCCAGCACCTTGGCTCTGCGGGCGACCGCGCCGTAGATTTCCTTAGCACGGTATTCCTTGGCCACATCGAAGAGGTTTTCCTCCAACACCTTGGTGCGGATCTCCTCGTAGCTCATACCGCGATTAAGAAGACTCATGACTTTTTTGAATTCCACATACCAGAACGGTCTTGAAACCGCACTGGCGCTGTAAACCTGTTCCATTGTAAGCACCTCCGCGTTATTCTTTCTCTTCCGAAGCCGGAGGCAGTTCTTCATTTCCTTCCGGAATCACCTCGACAATATCTGCGATACTGCAATTTAGAGAGAGGCAGATGCGATTCAAAATGTCTGTATTCACATTCTCGCCGCGCCCCATCTTGGATACAGAAGATTGGCTGACACCCGACAGAGCGATCAAGTCCTTTTTCTTCATATTCCGGTCGATCAATAGTTTCCACAGGGGCTTATAGGAAATGGCCATATCAAGTTGCCCTCCATTACTGATGTTTTGCCACCATTATAGCATAGCGGCATTTAATCAGCAACAAAAAGCAACGAGAACACGCTGTTTTTTATCTGTTTTAATGCAGGATAAAGCGAAGATGGTAGCTCCATGCAGAAGAATTATGAAGCAGACACGCAAAAGGCAATCGAACAGGTAATCCGAGTGTTTCAGGACTATATCAAAGCATCCCCACATTTTGATTTGCTATGGTCTGATAAAGTCGGCTACATTTTCATTAGCGTTGATCCCATTCGCGGGACGGTTGCAGATTCGGACTCCTGGGTAGTTGAATGTGCGGAGGATCTCCTGGATAAACTGCTGTATGAAATGGCGGTTGACTTCATGGAGTCGGATGGGCACACACTTGATCCTAAAGAGGCATCAAAAATTGAGCGTGCTGAAATTGAACGCCGACTCGAACCCTTTGTAACACAGCTTTCGGCTGGCCTGGAACATATTCAGCGTATCTTTGCACGCCCTTAAACCTGCGGGTTATCGAAAATTACAGTCTTCATAAACGCGCGTATTGTAAGAAAATGTTGCTATATTAAACTTGCGGATTATCGGGAGATGTGCTATTCTATCTGTGAGGTGATGCACATGCTTTTCAAACGAAAGATTTATAACAAGTTTCTCGCATGGAAACAGGAGGCTAACGGGCAGAAAGCTCTGTTGGTGGAAGGTGCTCGTCGAATTGGAAAATCCACCGTAGTCGAGGAATTCGCCAAAAACGAATATAAAAGCTATATCCTCATTGACTTTGCGAAGGCTCCTGAAAATGTCAAGAGCTATTTTCAACTGCATTTGAATGATCTCGACACATTCTATATGCTGCTGTCCGTTCAATACGGCGTACAGCTCTACCCGCGCGAAAGTGCGATTATCTTTGATGAGGTTCAGCTTTTCCCAAAAGCACGCGAAGCGATCAAGTATTTGGTGGCAGATGGTCGGTATGATTTCCTTGAAACCGGTTCTTTGATCTCAATCAAAGAAAATGTAAAGGATATTGTGATTCCTTCAGAAGAACGACATCTCAAGATGTACCCGCTGGATTTTGAGGAATTCTGCTGGGCACTTAACGAAGCGCCGCTGATCCCATATATCAGAGATTGTTTCGAAAAGAGAGTCCCTCTGGAGCGAAGTATGCACAATAAGGCCATGCTTTTGTTCAAGCAATACCTGCTGGTGGGCGGTATGCCCATGAGCATTGTTGCTTTTCTTGAAGGTCAAAAAGATTTTGGAAAATCGGATGTTGAAAAGCGGGATATTCTGGAGCTTTACCGCAATGACATCATGAAAATCAAAGCACAATATCGCTCCAAGGTTTTGGCTATTTTCGACCAGATCCCCGGTTTGCTGTCCAGACATGAAAAACGAGTTGTCTTCAACAAAATCGTAGAAGGCTCTATGGCAGATCAATATGAAGAAACCTTCTTCTGGCTGTCGGACTCCATGATTGCAAACGAGTGTAGGCGCGTCAGTGATCCGAATGTTGGCCTGTCTCTCACAGAGTCGGATACCTACATCAAATGCTATTTAGGTGATACTGGATTGCTTGTCAGCCATGCATTTGACGAAAACGAACTTCTGGAGGACGAGGTTTACAAGCAGATCTTTGCAGGAAAGCTCGGACTGAATGAGGGAATGCTTTACGAGAATGTGATTGCACAGATGTTGGTTTCTAATGGACACCGCCTGTTCTTCTATACCCAGTACAATGCGGAAAAGCGCAGAAATGACATTGAGATTGATTTTATTATCGCCAATAACAGTAAGACGAAGTACAAGATGTATCCCATCGAAGTGAAGTCCAGTGCTAAGTATTCCTTTGAATCTCTAAAGCGCTTCAAGGAAAAATACAAGAGCAGGATTGGCGGATGCTATATTATTCACCCGCGCAATCTCATTGAGAAAGATGATATCCTTTGTGTCCCGCCCTATATGACAATATGCCTGTAATCGAAAGTATCTCCAATGCAGTATCGCATTGGAGATGCTTTTTTATCAGGAAGCTTCTTTTTCGCTTTATTTATCTGAGCCTCCATGATAAGTAGCGCCGAGGAAGTTTCGGGATAATTATCAACCTTCGTTCAGTTGCTGGCCTTTGCGCCATACATAGTCAGATCGACTTTGCCGAGATCAACCAAATCTCGTATGTAGGCATCCGCATTGACCTGTGCGATCTTATCCACAACATAGCTCAGGTCTCCAGCCGTCAGGATCATCGACTGGTCTTCCGGATCAAATATGACCTCCTGAGCATCGAAGGCAATCAAGGAATTATCCTGGCTGTCTCTCATCAACACTCTCATTTCTGTGCCTCCTCTCTGATTATGAGGACATCATAGCAAGCAAGCTGTCCGTATTTCAGGACAGATAAAGGTCTTCGAAGAGTTTTTCAATCTTCATTATGAAAACATGATGACGGCCCGCTTTGTTGTTTAACTGAAGCATACGAGGCGAGGACAGCGACTCTCCACAACTAAACAGTTTTGTCATCCGCTTGCGATACCACATAATCAACCACCAGTGAATCTCCAACCGGCACGCCAAAACCTGCTTTTTGATTTTCTTCATCATCTTATAATACCTCCAAATATTTCTTTTGGAAAGACTTATCTTTCCGATGGTTAGATAGTAGTACAAGAGCTTTGTCGAAACACGTCGGATTTGGCGCATTATTGATTATTTTCTGGGAAGAGACGCAAAATAGCACAGGGCAACAGTGTTTCTGTCGGCCTGTGCTATCCCTAAAAAGCAAAAAACAGCCCAACACCAATGGTGTCAGGCTGTATACTCACTGTGTATTATCTTCAAGAAATAGATCAATGACTTTCATCAAACGCTGCTGACGGATCTCCGGAAGGTTGGTCAACCGTTCGGCATATTTCGATGAGATGATAGCCGGTGCCACATCCAGGACATCGACAAGCAGCGAGTTGGCATCAATCTGCAAGGCATTTGCTATTTCAATCAAACTCTCAAGGCTGGGGCTTTTTGCTCCGCATTCAATATTGCTCAGATACTTGGAAGACAGATTGACCATTTCAGCAAGCTGGGCCTGCGTGATATTATGAGCCACTCTGGCCTCTTGTATTCGTTTACCAATCGGTTTCGTATCCAAATTGGCACCTCCTAATAGAAAGAATATCTTTCTATTAGATAGTATATTGAGCATTCGTGTCACTATAAACCCGCCACAGGAAAGACTATTCCACCCATTAGCAAGATAATAGGCTGCCGACTCTTACGAATCGACAGCCCATTGCTCAAAGGGTACCACTATTTTTTATGAGGTCACGAATGGCATTCAGTTTTTGACCGATTTCGCGTGATGGCTGTGACAAGCGCTTGCCGATCTCCTTGTTGCAGTAGCCCATGACCTTCAGCTGGAGTATGACGATTTGCTCCTCCGTGAGAAACTTACGCCATGCGTGCCAGAGAAAGGCGGTGTCAGAATTGTATTCGGTGCTTGGCTGCATAGAGGTGTCTTCCAGGGGCATCTCATATTGAGCCAAGCAATCTTTACGCCTTCTTTCACGCCCCAGTTCTGCCCAGAGGCGATACCACAGGATCGTGGAGAAGGCGTATTTATTCTGAAGCTCTTGGTTTGAGGTGTAAGTAGCCACTGTACGAAGAAACCGTTCAGCGAATAGACCATACTCCTCGTCACCCAGGCCATGCCGGCCCATAAATTTGAGCAGCAGGCCATAGTGCTCAACAGCAAACTGCCGTTGGTACTCCGTAAGGACGATTTCTTTTCGTCTGCCCATGCGGATCACCCCTCCATGGAGAGATAATCCACGGCCTCAGCGATTGCACACCAGATGCCATCGCCTTCTGTCAGCCAGCTTTCAGACTGATATTCATCGTCCTTATGGTAAGGCACACACTCCCACCAGTTGTTATTGAGCATATCAAGGTAATAGTGCCGGTGTTCTGCATTGATGAGTTCGTACAGTTCCTTATCGGTTTGGATGTAGAACTGCATTGCACTGCCAAACTCACCAACATTGTTCTTATCCTTGATATACTCCAAGTGCCGTTCTTCTCTATCGCATCTTTCGTAGAGGTCTGCACAGACATCCCCAAGAGCTTCAACATCGACGATTAAATCCCCGCACTGGACGGTAGCAACGAGGCCACCGTACCAAAGGGAGTCATACTGGCACTGCCGGATGGTATCTTTCAGGGAAATCTTGATTTGCTTATCGAAGCCTTTCAGCTTGCGAGGCAGCATCCGGAGCAGCTTCCACTTTTGCCAGAACTCGAAGCCTTCGAACACATACTGTTTCATTTCCAATCACCTCCCTTTGTCAGGCAGTGATCGGCAAGGGTGCCTTGAGCTTCATCATCTCGTCAAACTTGCCACGGTCAATCGCGCAGAACTTGCGCTCCCGAATCTGAATATAGAGCCGGAGCCCACGCACAACATACTCAGTAAGATCCACATAGAGCATGGGTGCATTTGTCAGGTCATAATCCAATCCGAAATTGTCGTGGGCTTCCTGGAACTGTAGCCAGTATGGATTACCGTCATTGAAATACGGATGCGGTGCGCCTTCCGGGCGGTCTTCGGAGCCGATTCTGTCGGCCTTGAAGTAGTCGCCTGTGTACTTCAGCGCATAACCCATGCTTTCCTCTCCGGTAGCGATGCCCATGAACTTAGGCAGTGCATCGAGGAAGAGGAGTGTCTGGCGGATGGCCCTGGCCCGCAGATCCAGCTCTTTGTAGAGCCAGAAGTATTTATTGTCTTCAACGCTGTACCCATGCTCCAAAGCAAGGAAGAGCCGCTGGACATAATAGGTCTGGAGCCCCTGGAGAAACTCCTGACCGTAATACTGCAACATCTCATTTCACCTCCAATCGTATTTGCGCTGCACGGGTGAGTGCATCGGCGTCAATGGAGTCAACTCCAAAGGCCTGCTTGAATAGTTCAAAGTAGCGCTCGAATGCTTCGTGCATAAGCGGTGCTTTGAGCGAAGTCATAGACCATAGGATCATTTCCTCCTCTGGTACCGATAAGGGATCGGAGATAAACTTGTTGCCATTAAAGTGCGGTTTCGGTTGATCCATAATTATCTTCAGCTCGCCGGCTGTTGTAGCATTGGCAATCAGCTTCAGCCGCTTATCAAACACAACCTCCACGAGATCGTCTCGGATACCTTCCGCCTGATAGCTCGTGATGCGTTTTGCGGTATCAATGTAGGCGTTCAGCTTTGCCTTATTAACTGCTGTATCTCTGTGCTCGTCGCAGGTGTATTCAGCCATAGCTCTTGACATATTTAGAATAAAATTGATCTCACGATCTTCCGTCCTGGCCATACGGCACCTCCTTCATAAACAGGGGAGAGCGATGCAAAAGCACCGCTCTCCCGACTCAAACAAACCATATTCTTACTGCGCTGCATTCTGCTCAGCAATGATCCTGGCAGCTTCCCGCACCTGCTTCGGGCCGTATGTTAGCTCCCAAGCGTTGATGTAACGAGAGGTCTGCTGCATAAGCTTGAAGAAGTCATAATCATTGATGTTCACGAACACCAGATTATCCTTCTGGTAGCTGCCCTTCTTTGCGTGGATGCCGCCGGTCTGCGTGCTCTCCTTGATCGCCCGGCCGTTTTCAATGAGAACACACCACGGATAGTTCCGAGGTTTCCCATCAGTGCCGACCGAGGCTCTCTTGATAGAGACTTTCGTGACCTTGCTCATACCTTTCTCATCCGGCTCGCCGAAGATTTTCTCCTCCACGAACTCGAACGCTTCCACGCCGATAGACACCCTGCTGAGAGCGTAGGCGAAGAACTCCGGGGACAGGTTGGCCGTCACGCGGACGGTGCTGCTGCCAGTACCCTTGGAGTAATCCTGGAGCACGATCCCGATACAGGATCTGGAACGGCTCTGGCCAACTTTCTCGCCCTGGGCATGGATATGTCCGTAGTATTCCACCGGGGCCACCTTCAGCTTGTCGTTGAACTCACACAGCTTCTTATTGGTCTTATAGACCGCAATCTGGTTATCAATTTTGAATTCACTCATGATGTCATCAAACCTTTCAAAAATTCTTGGATCAGTAGTGATAGGCCATTACTCCGCCGATGTAGTACGAAACTCCATTGGAAGCGCATCTGAGCCACTCATCAAGGGTCGTCAGTTCTTCATCGGCATAGATGTAGGTGCCAAAGCAATCCTCAATGGACTGGCGCAGAGAATACATGAGGTGCGAGAGGGTCTCAGCGTCAGACGACGCTTTGGCAGTACCACTGAACTCCTCCAGCGGCACCCGACCCAGCTTCTCAATAGCATCTTTATACCTGCGGTAAGCTCCTTCGAAGTACCGCTCCTTTGCATCTGCCTTTAGAGTCATGCAGTTCTGTTCGAGGTTAAAAACAGCGTAGTTGTCCAGCATCTGTGCAAAACTCTGGATAGACAACGCTCTGTCATCTGCGTCTTCTGTGTAGTCGGCAATATCGACTCGGAACCAATCAGGCAGTTCCTCGTGAGAGGCCCAAGCGTCTTCCGTTAAAGGAACATGGCTCAATTCAACAATCGTGCTATACAATTCGTCACCCCCTCAAAACCATTCGTAGTAAAATAGGCCAGAGCCTTCCGGCATAGGCCGTGTGGGGATGGACTCACCGAAGCGATCATTAAACTCGGCAGCCAGTTCCTCGTCAATCGGATAGTAGACCGAATTCTCTGTCGGGCCGACCCGCATGGCGAAGAAATCACTGATGGGATAGTTCTTGTACCACTGCTGGATTTTCTCACACCGGAACACATAGCACCTGTCCGTTTGTCGAAGGATGAACTTGGCTTTGATCTCATCCTTTGAGATAGACACATGGGAGGAATCCCCACTGTCAGTGAAATCGGTGACAACAATGGAGCCATCACCGAGATAAGCACCGATGTAGGCATTCTCTGAAAGCGAGTATTCTGCCCGAATCTTCTCCAGATCGTAGTAGAGGTTTTCGACCATACACTCCTTTGCACAGCTGCGCAAGTTGTTTTTGTTCTCCTGAGTCATGCTGTGCAGGGTAATAGAAGTCAATCCGAGGCTTTCAATTTCCTTGGCGCTGTACTGTTCCTTGCCAAGGTGCTCCGGACGGCTGATTCTATAAATAAACGCATCCAAACCCATAGTCGATCATTCCTCCTCTTCAGACTGATCCCTGAAAACGCAGTGCGGGTTGCTGCAATCCCCGGCGAGATAACATGGTGTTTCCTCGCAATAGTAGGGATGGCAGGTATGCCCGACCTTTTGCTGAAGGACCTCTTCCACCGCATCAACGACCTCTCCAATGATCTCCATATCCCAATCAGGGGTTCCGATGTCTTCTTCCTGATCTCCATGGTGATTCTTGGCTGTAAGCGCACAGATCAGATCGTAACCGGTGTTATCGATCAAATCGTTTCGGTCGCACAAATAGTCTTCAAAGTTCCTCATTCTTGCCGCCCCCTTAATCAAACCGATCCAGGTTGCGGTTCATGAGCTCGTGGGCATAGTAGCTGATTAGGTTGACCAGCGTTCCCATAGCACGAAAGGCATCCTTATCGTCGCTGAGTGTTTTGAGCGTATAGGCCGTGAGGCCAATAGAACCAAAGGACTTGATGCGGCAACCCGGCGACCAATCGCCGCTGAAGCAGATCGTACCATAGATCCCTTCGCTCCCGCCGTACTCGGTAAAGCCGAGCACATTGAACTCGCACAGGGTTATCCTTTCATCCTTCACGCTGCTGGAAACGCTCTGGTAGTCAAGCGGACACCGGACCAGCGCTTTGGGGTATTCCGGGTCATCCTTTACCAGCTTCATGGTTTCATCCATGAGTTCCTGCAAGGTGTAGTAATTCCGTTTTTCCGTGTTCACAATTTCAACTCCTTTTCCACAAATAATCAGTTGTAGCATTTGATGAATTCGGGATCGTCTGAGGTCAACTCAAACGATCCATCGACATAGACTTGCCCATCCTGCGGAAGCGGAATATGCTCAATCGACGCATTGAACTGCTTGATGGCCGCCTCGATAGAGGGGGCCTCGATCTCGACAATCCCACACACCGACCAGGTGACGGGCAAATTGATTTTCCTGTCCATGTTACTTTCTACCTCCTTCATGACCGCCTGAGGCATCAGCTGCCAGCACACCGGAAGCCATTAGCTTGACGAGCTCTATCTGCCGACGCTTATTCCAGACAGGTGTAAACAATCCAGGAGTGAACCATAGCTCTCCGCCTTCCCCAATCTGGGGGAATAAGTCAGGACCTCCTACCGGGTTTGTCAGCGAGTTTCCAACAGCGACATAGCCGGCATAGCCCGGAAGGGAAAGTTGGATATAACACATAAGTGCAACCGTCCGATCCAGATCTTGCCCCACCAGCAGGAGATCCCGCTGAGGTATCCTGTCCTTTTCCTTGTCCTCATAGGCTGCCGCTGATGCCAGAAGCATACAGCCGGCACCACAACAGTTGTCGCAGGTTGTGGCGTACTCTTTGCCCGTGAGAATGTCTGCATCGGGCCCCATTGTCATTTTGGCCATCAAGTGAGCCACATGCCACGGTGTAAAAAACTGACCGTGCCACTGGCTGCCAAAGTCCAAAGACATATAGAGCCGTCCGAGGAAATCCTGCTTAGGGTTCTGTTCAAGGCTTTTCGCTGTGATTTCAAGCAACCGGTCAAACACCGTCAGTTCCTGCTCCGTGTATCTCTTCAGAGTCTCCTGAAGCTCCTTCGCTCGCTTTTCAAAGCGCTGCCGTTCAGTGCGGTCGAAGGTCAGCGAGAGAACGCAGGCGTGCATGGTAACGAAATCACTCCAGACCGTCCACGGATTATGGCGTTGACTGAGGGAGTCGAAGGTCTGAACAAATTCCTTGGCGTCGGGGGTGTCGAAGGCAATCCTCTTGGCCATATCAGCCATCACCTCCGTCCGTTTCATCGAAGTCTTCCGCAGACACGAGCACGCAACCGCAGGTTTCACACTCAATGCAGACATCATGGGGATCATTCAGATCTCCATAGGCAACACAGACGATTTCATGCCCCACATGGTCGATGATCTTTTCCATCATCCAGTTGCGGGACTCTAAAGGTTTTCCATTACGCATGGCACACCTCCAGAACAGACTCAACCTTAGGCATATTCCAGTAGATCTCCAGCAGATCCAGGTCGTCGAGCCGATAGCCATACTTCCTCGCATACTTCTTCTTGAAAAAGTAGCCTTCGGTTGTCTGAACCACCTTGCCGACCATGTTCCCATAGGACAACCCGGAGAAGCCGAATTCTGCAT